>Ga0181404_1000588_pt1 | contig 10892 bp, 15 predicted proteins | sample 27SPOviralmetaG_FD_130133 | JGI IMG/M metagenome (GOLD analysis project Ga0181404, IMG submission 130133) | Marine viral communities from the oligotrophic San Pedro Time Series (SPOT) site, San Pedro Channel, CA, USA - 27 SPOT_SRF_2011-10-25 | ecosystem: Environmental > Aquatic > Marine > Strait... | reverse complement strand
CAGCGACACCGACACCTTGATCGCATTGACGGTCGTCTCGGTCACGTCGAATGCCAATGCCGATGGTTGTGGATTTGGGCCGCTACCTGCGTCGTCCACGATGATGGGCCGCAGGCCGCGCAGCACGCTCGCGTTCGCCGCCTTGAACTCGGCGTAGCGTTCGTCGAGCGCGTTCGACGCCGCCGCGCCTTCAGTGAGGCTGCTGGAGCTGACCTCAGCCTCCGTCATAAATGCGGCCTTTGGAAAGCCTTTCGCTACGAGCCGCTGGCGCATGACCTGCACGGCCACGCCGGGTGTGGCGCCTTGAAGTGATGCCATTCGTCCTGGTAAATGTGTCTGAAAATGTACAGATGTGGGTGGGTGGCGCGAGAGTGGTTATGCTTCGCGCGCGTGTTTTTTCTACGACGGTGCGTTTTTGTCCGTGTCCGCGTGCAGCGCCGGCTGCTCGGTCTGCGGCCGCATGGCCTGCTGCAGGCGGTTGACGCTCCAGCCCGGACCGCCCGGGTACAGCGAGCTGGGGTGCTTCGCCGCGAACTCCGCCATCACCTCTCGGAACATGTCCTCCGGCGTCTTCGGTGACTCGCCGCCGCCCGCCGGCTTGTCGCCGCCCGGTGGCATCGATGGCTTCGCGGCGCCCTGGGCCAGCTTCTTCATCATGATGTCGCCCTGCATCACCTGGATGTGCTGCAGGAACAGCGACTCGGCCATAAACGCCAGGCCCGTGTGGCGCCGCGCCAGCGTCTCCACGCGCAGGACGAGGCTCCACGTCCTGGTGCTGCTGACGAACGGCACGGCGGGCGTCGCCTTGGTGCCGCTCTTGAACCAGTCGGCGTCCAGCAGCCGGAACGCCAGGTGGTTGAGGACGTTGCTGGCGTAGCGGGTGGCGAACGCGCTGTTCACGTTGCGCCAGCGCACCGTCTTGCCCACGTACTCGCTGGGCAGGTCGATCTTGGCCACCACGGGCTCCTCTTCGTACGGGTACTGCTTCTGCGCCGCGGTGGTGGCCTCGCCCGCGCTAGTGGGGTACGCGGCGATGTTGCGATCGCAGCCCTCCAGCTCGAGCAGGACGTAGTCGTCCTGCGGAGGCGGCTCGTCGTCGGAGGTCGTGCGCCAGACGTACGGCAGCGTGACCTCCTCCACCGTGATGCGCAGCACCTCGTCCTGCGCGCACCGCACGAGGTTGGTGGACAGCGTCGTGCGCGTGCCGCCGAAGTCGCCCTGGTTGCGCGTGTTGTCGCTGTTGTCGTCGCACTGGCCCGAATCCCAGTATATGTACCGCGTCTCCTTGACGAAGAAGTCGCCCGCGTTGTTGTACGCGTGGCGCTTCGCAAACTTGGCTGCGGCGTCCGTCATGTGTGCTGTGCGGTCGTGCGTTCGGTTCTTTGAGTGGTTTGCTGTGCAGCTACATTATAATTTGCCACGCCTGAACGCGGCGCGCCGGTTGACCACGTTCACGTCCGTGCGCGCCTTGTGCTGGTCGAGCCAGTGCTGCTCGCGCTAGTTCAGCTGCGCGCGCGTCTCGCACGGCACCTCCTCCAGCAGCTCGATGTGCGCGCCGCCCGCCAGCACCACGGTGTCGGCCGAGCACCGCCCCGGGTACGTGCGCGACGAGTACAGGTGCTGCCTGTAGCGCCACGACAGCCGCGGGTACGCCGTGGAGCCGATGTAGACGTCGTTCGTGTTGTCTGAAACGACCTTGTAGATCTTTCCGTGCTTGTAATCTGGCATGGATGCAAGAAGTGTGCGGTCGCTCGGAAAATGTGGTTTTGGTGTATTATACACCCCCGACATATTACGCACGCCGATCTGAACGCACGACCATGTCCGACCACGACCCCAACCGCGACAAAGGCAAGAAGCGCGCGCAGCCCGCCGGCGGCGGCCAGAGCGCGCAGCAGAACGCCGAAGAGCAGCGCGCGCAGCGCCAGCGCATGATGCCACCCGGCGTGCAGTGGTGCACCCACGGCTGGTGCACCGGCGCGCCCGGCCCGGGCCCGACCACGGGCTTCGCGCACACCGACCACAACCATCCGTTCAACCAGGACGGCGGCAGGCCGGCGCACAACCACCGCAAGGAGCAGCTGGACATGCGCCGCGCGGAACTCCAGCAGCGCGAAGACCAGTACGACCGACACTACGAACTGTTCCATGCGTCATACGCTAAGTGGGGTGATAAGCGCTACGAGAGAGAATGGGCAATCCGGCGAGACAGACAAAACAGGCGGGCGAATATGCAAAACATGGGTTTAGACGGACCTGCGTACAGCGATGCAGATTTTACGGAAGATCCTCAGTATAAGCGTTATAACGACGCGGAGGAAAAGGCATCGCGTTGGCGAATAGCCGCTTCCCATGGTCATTCTGTAACACGGCGTGAACGCCAAATGACTGTAGACGACCCGGATTATGCGAATGAATACATGGCCGGAAAGTATGACGATGATTACGTCATGAGCGAGGCCAAGCGCCAGAACGCGTACCAGGACGACGGAGGCGGTGGCGGTTACTAGTTGAGCAGCATCTGGCCGGATGCGCGGGACGCGCTGCTCTTCACGCGCTCCTTGCGGCGCTCGGCCGCGGTCAGCGGCTTGGGCCCGTTGGGGCGTGACGCAGGCTTCGGGTAATAGTTGAAGTGTGGTACGTGCGGCAGACGGCGCTTTCTGGGCATGTGTGCCAAAAAATGTGGTTGTTGATGTGTTTTGGCATCAATGCCAGATTTTAATTTAGGCGACGCCGCCGCCGCCTCCGCCGCCGTCTGGGCCGAACTGTCGGGCTTGGCGCAGCGCCTCCTGCTCGATGAAGCCGTTGCCACCGCCGCCGCGCATGTCGACCTGATGCATTAAGTCGGCATCAAGGTAGTCCTGTGCGGTTTTAGACAGTGTACCGGCCGCGAACATGTTGCGTACTTGATCAGAGGGTTTGTACAGCTTGATGTTCTCTTCCTGTCTGTTTGGCGGCGGAGGCATGCGATGAGTTTCGTCGGATTCGGGGTCGACAAATATGATCTCGCCGTCGCCCATTTCCATTTCGCCGCTCCAAGCCTTAGTCTCACCCGGCAAGCCTCGGCCGAATGCCATGTGCGCGTCTGTCGATTTTTGCCACGCTTCAGTAGCCACATCCATGCGCTGCCTAAGTTGGTCTCGGTGGTTCATAGGTGGGCCAAACAGCTCATCATGATAATTATCTATCATTCTGTCCCGGCGTGCTCGGTCTGCTCTAATGTTGTGTTGATGCCACATATCCAAACGGTCGTCAGCACCAACTCCACCGGCCGAGTAGCCCCATTGAAATCTTACACGGCGCGTTGGCTCCATCTGGCTCCGGCGTCGCCAACCACCACGAGCAGAAGGATCATCCGCAGGGATTCTCTCAGACAGTGTGTACGAGCCGTCCCAAGATGGAATGCGCATTGCGTAAGCGCGTTCCATCGGCCCGCCTATTGACGAAACACCCCGGCCACCACGGGCCGCGCGTTGCTCAAGCGACTCAAAAAATTCGTTCTCGGTTGTTCCCGCCCCTTCGCGCCGGCACTCCACAGCCAAATCCTCCGCGTCGCCCTGCAAGGTGCGCTCCGGCGCGGCGCGCTGTGCGTCGCGTGCGATGGGACGACCACTTTGATCGTACGTAATGGCGAAGTTGTCCCGAACGCGCCGGCGCCGTGCAGCGCGCTCCTCCGGCGTCTCATTGGTGCGTTTCTTCATGGCGATTTAAAATCTCGTGCGTACAACAAACCGAACAGAAAAAGGAAGCTTCTTATACCCACCCTCGTTATTTTATGATCACCACCCGCCATTTGGACGGCGCCCCGTCGAACGACCCGCTGCCCGGCCCGAAGAAGGATCACCGCCCGCTGCCGAAGCACTGCCCCAAGCCCCACCTGATCTTCCTCGTGAGCGGCGCCACCGGATCGGGCAAGACGAACAGCCTGGTGCAGCTGCTGCGCGCGTACAAGGAGCACGACGTCTTCCAGAAGCACATCCTGATCAGTCCGACGGCCATGACGGACAAGAATTACGACAGCCTCGAATTGGACGAAAGATACGACGGTTACAGTGATCAGCTGATCTGCGACATCGTGGAGCAGCAGAAGGCCGACATGAAGCAGTGGGAGGAGGACAACGAGGCGCAGAAGCTGTACGACCGTTACATGCGCGCGAACAAGACCAAGCGCGAGCGGTTCTCGGAGGACGACCTGCTGCGTCTGACGTCGATGATCACCATGGAGGGGGTCATGCAGCGCCCGGAGAGCGAGTTCGACAAGAGCCCGTTCCTGTGCGTGATTTTGGACGACCTGGGGTCGTCGGGCGCCTTCAAGCACGGCAACTGCGCCATGAACAGCCTCGTGTGCAAGTCAAGACATTGGCAAATGTCCGTTATAGTATCAGTACAGCACCCCTTCCAGTGCCCCCGTGCCATGCGCGCACAACTGAGTAACCTGATGCTGTTCCCGAACAAGGACAAGACCATCATTAAGGAGCTCGGTGAGGAAAACGCTACTCGTATAACGCCGGATCAGTTCCTCATGCTGCACCAGCACGCGACCGCGGAGAAGCACAATTTTTTGTACTGCGACTTCCGCGAGAACGAGTACCGCAAAAACTTCGACGAGGAGCTCATCGTCCCAGACGCAGACGCGGCCGAAGATGCGTTCAAACAGAGCGAACAAAAAGATAATGAAGCAGCAAAGGCACAACAGGCAGGCACCCAAATCGGCACTTCTGAGAAAAAATGACGACACCTTTCACACATCCATACGAAGACTGCGTTGTGGGCGGACCGTCCACGCTGTATGTACCCGCGCGCGCCAAGCCCTTCAACACCGAATGCCTGTTTCGCGTACCGTTCGCCGCCGCCGACGAAGAGAAAAACGACGCCGAAACCGACCAATTGCAAACCGAGATGGAGCATCACGTGGCCAAGCTTCGCTCGAATCGCTCGCGCCGTCGCGAGGGTATGCGGTTCTACGAAGCGTTGCTACGTGGTGTTCCCCATCGTTGGGAGGCCTACTATGAGCGCTGGCTACGCTGGTATCAGAGCGAGCTCGGCATGTTCAAGCACCGCGACGGTATCCGTCTGAGGCGCTACCAGCGCGGCAAGAAGTACTGCGCGGTCGTGCAGTGCAACGGCCGCTACTTCTACGGCCTGTACGCCAGCAAGCGCGAGCTCGAGCAGGACGTGGGCCCTCTCAAATAATATGTGCGCGTCCTGTACAAACCCCACACCCCCCACCCAACGAACGCACCGCACAATGGTTATTTCAGACAAACTACAGGCGCTGCAGGACGCGTGGAACAACAGCACACGCTCGAACATGACCTACTCTGACCGGTTCTGGACGTGGATGCGCGACGGCAAGACGGAAGAGCAGTGGACGAAGGACGCGTATGCCGAGAAAGAGCGCGAGGACAGATGGCTGGATAAGCAGCTGTCGACGAGGGAGAGGCTGACTCAGCCGCCTGTCAGAAATGCCGTCGGCAAGGCGGCCGGCACGATGGTCGGCATGTATGCCGGCCAGCAGATGAAGGACTCTGGATACAGCGGGGGGGTGCAGGCCGCCGTCAAGATTGGCACCACGAACTACCTTTCTGCCATAGGGTTGGATTTTGACGGGCTTCGCAGGTCATACTCACTGCCGCCGGAGCAGCTCCACCGGGAGATCCGCGAGATGGATGCGAAGGATAGAAGGCAGGGGAACCGGCGGTTAGACTTGGGTGGTGCAATCAAAGATATGGCGACCGACATTGCACAGGGCGTCACCGGCGGGTATTACGGTTCGGCTGAGTACCACCGGTCGAACTCGCTGACCACTGAGCAGCGCAATAAGGAGATCCGCGACTGGCGTGAGCAGGATCGCGCGGCACCGTTCGACACAAAGGAGGTGGTGAACGCGTTTGCGAAGGGCATCACCGGCCTGGGCGAAGCCGCGTACAACCCCACAAGCAGCAACGTGCTCAACGACGAGTTCGAGCTATAGATCCGGTGAGTGCGGCCGCACGCACTTGCGCTCCGCGTGCTTGTAGAGTATCCAGTTAGGCCCCGTGTGGCCGAAGCCGTCGCGGCACTTGCGCACGGGCCGACCGAGCGTGCGGCACTCGTGGCACTGCATCGTCATCATGCGCTCCGGACACACCTCGAGCTCGCCGTCCTCGTAGTCACCGAACGCCATGAGCAGCGACGGGCCCACGTTGTAACGGTCACGGTGCCATGCGCAGTGGCTGTTCTTGGCCACCAGATACGCGCTGTACCGCTTCGACGCGCCCGGCACGCGCGCGTCCACGTACATGCGCACGAGCGCGTCCAGGAGCGGGTACGCAAGGGTGGCGCTGCTGTCGCTGCGCTCCTTGCGTTTGAAGGCCTTGACGATCTTGCCGAACAGCAAAGTCTCCGCACGTAGCGTGTACTTGCTCTGCTTGCGCGCCGCCGCCGCCGCCAGGTTCTCTGTTACGTTGAACTTGGCCTTGCCCAGCTCGTCCAGCAGCTGCTTCTCGCACGCATCGATGCGCTCGCGCTCCGGTCCGCTGTCCGGGGTCTGCGAGGCGATGCGCGGCTTGAAGTACGGCTGCGCGCGAATGTCCTCCGTCGGCTCGTCCACCCAGTGCAAGCCGAACCGGTCATGGCACGTCCAGTCGCAGTTGAAGCACACGATCGAGTAGCGGTCTCCGCTCCACTCCAGCGTGCGGTGCAGGTGCTCCCCGCCCCAGAACTCGAGGGCGTCCTGCTTGGTGTCGACGACGATGTTCATGCTGTCCAAAAAAGTGTGCGGTCGTTTCTATTATGTCTATAAACACCATCAACATAATCCCACCTTTCTATTACTTTCTATCAAACCCACCATGAGCGACGTTGAGGACGCCCCCGCCAAGCCGAAGCGCACCCGCAAGATGACGGACGACATGCTGGACAAGCTGGCGAAGGCGCGCGAGAAAGCGGCCGAGGTGCGCAAGCAGAAGAAGGAGCTGCGCGAGAAGGAGGCGGCCGTGAAGCGCATGAACGAGGAGAAGCACGCCGCTGACGTGCAGCAGCAGTACCACGCCGCCACGCGCACGCAGAGCGAGGCCCCGGCTCCTGAAACGGTCGACACGAGCGCGCTCGCGCCACCCGTCGTCCTCGACGGCCCCGTGCGTGCGGTCGCCGCAGAGGCGCCAACGCCCGTCCAGGATACGCCGGAGCCGGCGCCGCCACAGCCGCCCGTTGAGGCCGCGCCAGAGCCACCCATTGTCGAGGACGCTCCACCGCCCGTGAAGATGAAGGTGCGCCGCCGCAAAGTCACCGTCAAGGAACCCGCCAAGCCGAAGCGCCGCCCGCGCACGCCGGAGCCCGACATCGACCAGGAGGAGCACGAAGAGCCCATCGTCCGCAGCCGCGAGCGCATGCCGCCCAATGAGTCAGAGCGCAACTACGACGCGCTGGCGTCACGCCTGGCGCCGCCACGTGGCGCGCCGATGCTGATGCGTCAGCCGCAGCAGCCGCTCTACCGGGCGAACAGCATGCGCGCACCACGGGGGTACAACCAACAGCCGCCGCCGCCGCCGCAGCACCAGACCATGGACGACGACGCCCTGGACGCTTACCACCACGAGTACGAGCAGCGCATGCACCGCGTGCGGTCAGAGGTCGCCTACAACTCTATGTTCCCGACGCACGCGCTGGAGCAGCGGTTACGGGGAGCGGGTCAGGGGGGCTCTCAATATCCACGCTTTCGTCAGTACTAGGGGGTACCTCCCGGTGCAGGTCGCAGCAGCCCCAGCACAGCCGTATCTTGTCGCAACGGCTCTTGAAGCACACGGCCAGCAGGCCGCCGGCGGCGCCGAGGATGATCACCACGGCCGTAGAGAGTTCGCCGAGTGAGTAGGGCGTCATCATCGCGTAGCAAACAGGGTGAGGTTGAGTGCGAGTTTATTACAATGCGAGATATTTTAGTAATCCAACCCCGCATTGGGGGGTGTTATCGGAGCGTCATCAATACCGTATCTATGCCGGCACATATACTGGGGGTAGTATTGATGATTTTACACAAGGTCGAAGACATAGATATGGCCGACCATACGGCGGACATTGTCCGAGTTACGGGCCAGCTCAGTGGCTTCCCACGCGGTGCGCGACATGCAGACGATGGGCGGCATGCCACGGTACACTGCGCGAATGAGCTCGGCCGCGCTACGGTAACTGCCGAGCGGTTCAATCCAATCATAGTCGACATCACATTCGGCCAGGTTGCCGGCCAGGCAGTAGCTGTAATGGTCGCTGCCGCGGAAGATGACGAGCGCGTTGTCGCGAATCATGCTAGACGTGAACGGTGCGGTGTTATAACCTGGGACGACCTCGAGCTGCCTGCCCGTCTTGACGAGAACGGCCCCTGTGGTGACCGCGGCAAGATGCTCGGGCTGGGGGGCGGGGGCGGCGGCGGCGGCATCGACCCGGCGCCTCTTGGCGATGGGCTTGGCCACCGGCGAGGCCGGGCGCTCGTCAGTCAAATCGACAAGTTTGCTAGAGCTCATCGACTTTGGTAGTTTGGGTTGTTTGTGTTTCTGAGCTCTCTGGGTGAAAGTGAGGAACGGTTGGCTCAGAGCGCACTGCGCTCTGAACCACGGAATCTCCCGGGAGATTATTTCACCCCCCTTGATTTCAATTCAGACAGGGGGCCCCAAAATCGACCACCAAGGGGGGTGAAATAATCTCCCGGGAGATTCCATGGCTCACAACGCGGTGCGCTCTGAGCCAACCGTTCCTCACTTTCGCCCAGAGAGCTCAGAAACACAAACAACCCAAACTACCAAAAGCTAGCATGCAGCTGAACAATGAAGAGGTAGAAATGCGCTTAGAAGAGCTAGACCAGCGCTATGTAGAGTTAGACAGCCAGACTAAATTATTTCACGCTGCCATGATGCGCTTTGCCGCGAACGTTACTGAGTCAGACGAGTACAAAAACGGTTTATTTGCATCAGCCGACCATGTAGCGTCGCCGTACATTGCGCGCAATCGTGCGGCGTATGCCAGGGCTAACACACACTTGCAACGTGCCCGCTATGCTCTATGGCGGGTGCAAGATGAGAGTACGGAGCTAAGGCGTGCCTGCTTAGCTGCTGGCTGGCGCTGGGAGCCCTACCCCGACGCTAAGCGCGCCAAGTTGAACTAATGTTCAAACTAATAAATCCACACATTACATTCGCATGAACAGCAACGTCATCGTATAGTCCAACCCCTCGTTAGCACCCTTCACCACCTCCTGTGCGCCTGGGTCGCTTACGATGGGCGAGTTCGTCGCGCGCATCCACGGGGCGTTGTAAGCGTTGCCACGCTCGTCCAGCAGCTCAACGGTCATGCTCTGCAGCGCCATGGGGGAGCACTTGCATCGGGTGGGGTGCTTCTGTGGGTGCTCGAGGTAGCGACGTACCACCGACTGATGAGATTGCACGGTCGCGACAGGTGGATCTGCTGGTGCCGGGCTTGTTGTAAGCGTTGCACGCACGTCCTCACGTAGGTGCATCGCAGCACCAATACAAGACGACGCAACGCACGTGCCCTGGCGCAACGTGCTGGCCGCGGGCCTGGTTATCTGGTTAACGTGTGGCATGCGCTTGTCGCCAGCTTCAAGTACGTAGTTGCCGCCAACGGACAGCTCGGGTATAGATACGAGCATCGCGCCTGTGGACGATGGCACGCCCGCATCAAAATCCGATGTGGTACCTTGCACAGTCACCGTGTGTGTGCCAGTCACGAAAGATTCGATCAGCACGCCCCAGTCACCCCCCTCGTGCATCAGGTCGACCGGTCCCATGTCGGTGCTGTACCGCACGCTCGCGGCCGACTTCCAGTCGTCTTCAAGCTTGCCCGTCGGCAGCTTGCTCGGTCGGATGCGGTCGCCCAGTACGCTGGATACGGTCAATCGGTAGTATTCGGTTGGTCGGTTGTCGCACATTCTTCTTCGTCAGATGATGATGGATACAGAGTGTCGTTGTAAAGCTTAACGGTGCTGTCGTCAGAATCTTCTGCCGTGTCTTCGTCGCTTGAGTTGCTTGTATCTGAGCCCAAGATTGTTTTGTCACGGGGGTGGTATTGCATTCGCTTCGGAACATACTCGTCGTCTGAATCGTCGTCGGAGTTGGTGTCGACCTGCTCCCCTGGCTGCAGCCCCTCCGCCAACGGCTCTTTCGGCACGTCATCGGGCGAATCGTAGATCCCACCATTCTCGATGATGGCGTCCTCCTGATAGTGCGTGTGCTCGTCCTGCAGCTTCTTGGCCAGTGCCTTGGCCTCTTCGTTCAGTGCGTCGACGTGCTGCGCCGGATCCACGTTGGGGTGCTGCAAATCGAAATCCAGTGCCATCTCAATGAGATACGGTGGGAGCGTCGGAAACTGCTCGTTGTAGTGGTCGATGCACGCTTGGCGGTTGGCGAAGGAGCGCATTGATGTGTCTGTGTAGAAGATTCGTGAAGGGGGGTTGTAGTTGCGTTTGTATAAGTCCGTCTAGATTTTTTATTTCGAAATCAAACGCACAGAACCACCAAACGCACCGCACAGCACAGATATATCCATGCTACTTTCGCACGCAGCCGGGCGAAGCACGGTGATCCAACCGTACCGCGACTACCGCAACCCAGTTGGCCAACGCAAGAGGAAGAAGAAAAGGGGTGAGACAGGCAGGACGGCCACGAGAGGTGGCCCTGGCTCACGTGGCGGCATGGGCATGCTGCACAAGGGGTCGCACGGCGCCATGGGACGCCCCTACGGCCGCAGCTACGGTGGCGTCAGTGCGTCACCGCTAGCCACCATGATGCAGCTGGAGATGCAGAAGCAACGGTGGGACAAGGAGGACCGACGTGCGGACGAGATCCATGAAGCAAACATGGCTGCGGTTGATCGACGTGTCCAAGGCGACAAAAACAAGGCAT
>Ga0181404_1000570_pt1 | contig 11061 bp, 3 predicted proteins | sample 27SPOviralmetaG_FD_130133 | JGI IMG/M metagenome (GOLD analysis project Ga0181404, IMG submission 130133) | Marine viral communities from the oligotrophic San Pedro Time Series (SPOT) site, San Pedro Channel, CA, USA - 27 SPOT_SRF_2011-10-25 | ecosystem: Environmental > Aquatic > Marine > Strait... | reverse complement strand
GCGAAGAATATGAAGGGATTCGAGAACTCTGTACGCAGTGCGGAGAAGGGAAGGGCGTTAGGATTAGGTGTCCTTGGGTGGCACAGTCTACTACAAAAAAATGGTATAGCCTTCGAGGGCTTATTAGCACAATTCAAAACGCGCGAAATCTTTTCAAAAATAAAGATTGAAACTGAAAGAGCATCAAGAGCGTTGGCTGAAGTATACGGAGAACCGCTTTGGTGTTCGGGAACAGGCTTTAGGAACACACATTTAAGAGCTGTTGCACCAACCGTATCGAACTCAAAGCTTTCTGGCAATGTTTCGCCAGGGATTGAGCCGTGGGCCGCTAACGTGTTTACAGAGCAATCAGCTAAAGGAACATTTATAAGAAAAAATAATGAGCTTAAAAAAGTATTTAGGAAAGTTGGCATTGACACTAAAGATATTTGGGATAAAGTGCTTGCAGACGGTGGATCAGTTCAAGGAATTAAACAACTTGACGGATGGAATTACGATCACCGAGGACGACTTACCCAAGAAGATGACGGGGAAGCGGTAAAAGATGTTTTTAAAACTTTTAAGGAGATTAATCAATTAGAGTTGGTTAGGCAAGCGGGCATAAGACAAGACTATATAGATCAATCTGTAAGCTTAAACTTAGCATTTCCGGCTGAAGCACCACCGAGATGGTTGAATCAAGTGCATATTGAAGCATGGAAACGCGGGATTAAAACATTATATTATACACGTACAGAATCTGTATTAAGAGGAGATATAGCTGCAGCGGCTATGGATCCTGATTGTTTAAGCTGCGATGGATAATTTAAATTATATGTTATGACTTTAAAACAAAAAGTACAAAAACTAGAAAAAGAATTATTAGAGGCTAAAGCTAAAGCTGCTAATTTAATTTTAGACACACAAGATAATGTGTTTACGCAAAAAGAACTTGAAAGAATTAGGTTCTTAGAAATATGGGCTATTGTTGGACCACTTGTTGGTATTGGAATTGGTTTAATATTTTAAATAATTAGAGGGGATGACGCCGTAACTGGTATCATCCCCTTTTTATATTTACCCGTTTAAAAATTTACTAAAGTCATCGCCTATTGTACTTCTTTCGTTAACTTCAGTGGGCCCCTTCATGCCCGCGCTAGCGTCAGTAACGCCGCCGTTAGGCCCGTAAATTGATGACTGGTTCTCTGCTGCTGCATCATTAGTTGGTAAAATATTGTTTTCTAAGTTTGAAAGCGCTTGAACTTTTTTATCGCTATTATTTGTTATATCTCTAAGAGAATTAAAGCGCATTCTAGCTTGTTCTTTTGATTCAACATTACCTTTTAAAAATTGTTTTTCCGCGTATCTTTCTCTTTTTGCATCTACGCGTTCTTTAGAGGCTTGATACCTTTCTTTCCTCCGCTTGTCTCTGGCCTCTATTCTTTTCTTTTTTGAATCAGACGCGCCATCATATCCAGCGTATTTTTCGCTAAGAGTTCTTTCTCTTTGCTGTTCTTTTTTTAGTCCTGCATCTAAATTTGTATTAACCTCCGATGCTTTCTTGCCAATTTCATTTAATTTATTTTTGCCCTCTTTGGATAGGCCTAAACCATTTAAAAATTTATCAAATCCACTCATAATTATACTTTTATTCCGTTAGCTGATTTTTCCCAAGGTAATTTTTTATGCCCCTCAAGATAGGCAACACCATTATACATTATTTTTTTACCCTGAAGTCGGGGGTATTGTTTACCATTCCAATAAACATTTTGATTATCGTAATTTAACTTTCCAGATTTCATGTCGGCTATATGCTTTTTTTCATGAGCAATAACTTCTTTTTTCTTAGCTGCTGACAAACCTTTTTTTACCTGTATAGTACCGTCTTTATGAGCTTTACCTAAAACACCCGGCTCTAAAGCTTCTTTTTTATCAAGAGGAGAATCCTCTTTTTTCATATGTCTTTGCCTGCGTATTTGTCTTAAATCTACGTCTACTGAATAAGGAGACCATCCTAAACCTAACAAAACATTTTGCCAAGCATCGTTATATTCAGCACTCATTGCGTTCATATTTTCTAGCTTTTTAAACACCCTATCTACAGGAACATTAAATATGCCAGAAACATAATTAGCTTTTGCATAGTTTTGATAAAAAGGGCTGTGCTTATATTGCCTCCAGTCTTGATACCTTTGAGCCTCTATAATATCGCCAATCTTTTTACTAAGCGGTGGTGATATACTTAAACCCTTTTGCACAAGAGTAATAGCGCCGTTGTAAACTCTTTCACCTTTTTCTCTTTTTTGGTTTTGATCATACAGTTCCATGCCAAGATTTTTAAGAGCCGCAATAACAGCGCCTCCGTAACCCATTCCCCTAAGAGTACCGTCAACAATACTGTTTGCGGCATACATAAGTTTCTTTTCGTCATCTTCAGTTACCTCGTCGTCATCGTCGAGCAGCATAGAAAATAGGGCGCTTTGTAAAGCTGTAAATATAAGGTTTTGTGCTACACCATAGTAAACTATTTTAGAAGCATTAGTTTTCCAATCACCTCTGCCGTTAACTAAATCAAGCGTAGCTTTTTTGGTTAGCCTTGCATACTGCATAGGAGTATTAGCGAATGCTAATATTAATCTACCAATGTCTGACGCTTGTTGCCTAGATACTTTATCAGGCCTAGAAGACTGCTGGGATGTTTCAGCAATTTCTTGAAACTCTACCATTGTTTGTTTGATAGCGTCCGCTTCTGATACACCTTCTTTAATTAATCTGTTTATATTGTTGCGATACCAAGTAGCACCCCCAAAAGCTATGGCAAAGCTATCGCCGTACTGAGTCGGTAAGAACCCAGCTTGTAAAAGCTTTTTATGCGTTTTAGTAAACCAGTTGCCTGGTTCTGTATTAGCAAGATCAGCAGTGTTTATTTCAATTTTTAACCCACCCCTTCTTTCTAATAAAAAGTCAGAATTAAATAATGCACCAAAGTCTTTTGCAAATTGTGGTACATTAGCCATTGCCTTAGCCATCATAAACGGATTATTAAAAGTCCAGTTCATAAAGTTAACAGCAGACAATTGCTGCAATATAGCAGACCTAGTGTTAAAAGACATGATGTTTGCAACAGACGCATTTAACCAATTTAATGCTTGATTAAATTCTTTGTCTTTACCCTTCTTACGGTTAACGCCGGTTTCCATTCTTTCTAAAACGTTTTCTAAAGCATCAGTAAAATCATTACCATGCATTTGTCTGATCAGTCTTATATTCTGATCTGAAAACATTTGGTTTTTATTGTTTATAAACTCTGTTAAAAACCCAGCTCTTTGCGCTTTATTAGAAACATTTGCTAAATCAGTTTGAATACTGCCACCAAGCCAGTCTGGTGTAATAGGCGGATACCCTTCGGGTATTTTAGTTATTTTAGCAAGATCATCTGCAAATGCTTTTAATGCTGCATCCCCTTGCACAACAGACAATAGGTCGGCAACGTCAGCTTTACTAATGTCTAAGTCATAACCCGCGCCATTATAAAGATAAGCTCTAACTGCTTGTTCCTTAGTGTATAGCCCGTCAACAACTTTTTCTTTTAAAGCTTTTTTGTTTTTGTATCTTTTCTTTAAAGCTTTATAATCTTTTCCTAATGTTACCTTTGCTGTTTCATATGCATTAATGCCTTGCGCAAACGGGGTCATTATATTATCTTGAAAAAATTTCATTTGGGCATTACCAATAGCACCTTTGCCTAAAAACGTGTATAGCAATCCTGCAAAATCATCAGCACCCGGTGGAACGTATATATTTAATCTTCTTAATATTGAACCTTTTGTAGGTTTTTTAGATCTCAATATACTATCCATTTCGTCTTCAAGAGACTTAGTGTCAGTTTCCTTAGCGAGTTGTACTTTCTTTTTAACGCCAAGATCAGTTAATATTTTATCTACAGCAGCCACGTTTTTAGGTGCGTCGTCCGCAAAAAATAAATCATTATAACCTTCAGAAACTTTTTCTGCCATCCAATATGCTTTAGCACCCGGAGTACCATCGCCTAATCCTGTAATGTTTTCTAAAGGTATGCTAATACCTAAAGCGGATCTTAAAAAGCTTTGTATAGATTCAGCCGCAGCGGCGGGTCTTGCAGTTAACACAAATATGTCACGATCGCCTTTTGCTTCAGTTAATTTTTTAGCAAGCACAGCAAGAGGGCCTTTTAAGCCGTCTTTAACTATACTAAATTCAGAAAAATCAAATTGTGCACCAAGCTCTGCAAGCTCTCCTGATTGCTCCGCAAACTCTGTAGCTGTTAAACTACCAGTAGTGCCGTCAGGAAGCAAATAAAGCACGTTAGATTTGCTTTTAGCAAGCGTATCGTCAAAGTCAAATACTCTAGCTTTCTTTTTAGGTGCTTTTTTGTTCATTGCAACTGCTCTAGCCTTACTTAAAATGCCTAATCTTTTATTGATTTCGTCAGTGCTTAGATTACCAACGTCAATGCCTAGCTCACGCAATAAATTTTCACCTTCTTTTCTTATTTTTTCTTGTGCAGCCAACACCCCAGCTTCGCTATATGTAGAAAGTCTTACTTGTGCAGGTGTTTTTTCATTAATAATTTCTCTAGTAGCAAGATTAGCAAACTCTAACCATTCACGCTCGGTCATGTATTTTTTAACATAATCATAACCAGCATCAATTGCTTTTGCAATATTTTTACCGGCACTATATGCTTTTTTAACTGCTCTTAGCCCGCCAACAAGTACGTTCAAACTAACGTCTTTTGTTGCTAATATTAAAAATGGATCAATAGCAAAGCCTTTTGTTCCAGTGAGTTCTTTAAGCTTAGCTATAGCCCTGTCAATAATAAATTCAACTTTGTCGGTTTGCTCTGCAATTCCTTCTTGTTGAGCTTTTAGAACATCAGCAGTAACTTTGCCATCAAACCCAACATTAAACTCTTCTGCAACTGATTTGCCGTTTCTAAGTATAATTGTGTTAGGATCAATACCTCCTCTTACATTGTTAACGTTTACATTAAAATACCTTGCCCATATGTTGTCGGTCATTAACCACCCAGATGGCGTTCTTGATTTATAACTAAAACCTCTTCCATCCGGCCCTTTGCCGGCAAGTTTACTATCAAATTCTTTTAATAAAGGTCCTTGAAAAAAGTTTTTCTTAACATTTTTAAAATCTTTTTTAATATTGCCATTTATAGCGGAACTAAATAAATATTTAGCTACAGCTGAGACTGGCAAAGTGTGTTCTTCATCAAATAATGGTTTATTATTTTCATCATACATTTTGCCTATTGCAGTAAATTTTACTGGAGACGCTTTTCTTATAAAATGACCTTGCCAAGAAGATGTAGACTTTAATAAAGCAGCAACTAAAGCTGCATTTTCTTTATTAACATTACCATCTTTAACCATAAAGTTTTGAAAAATAGTAAAAATGTCTTCTAAAGCCACTAATTTATTATCTTCGTTTTTAAGCCACTCTTTATTTTTAAAGTTTTCTTTTAAAGATAATTGTTTTTTGCCATTTACTAATTTGCCATAAGCGGTTTTTTGCTTTCCAATCCACGAATACGATTCTTTTTCTTCAGCAAAAGGACCGTTTTCTGCAACCCAAGCTTGCGCCTCGGCAACATTCATAAAAAATATATTGCCAGACCGAGCTCTTTCTATACTTGGTTTTGGCTTTGGCAATTTTTTATAGTCTTTCTGTAAAATTAATTTACCATCTAAAGTTTTTACGTACTCTCCTTTGAAAATTTTAAGATCAGTTGAACCATTAAAGTTTAAAAAGAAGCTTGCGGGTAATAACTTAGTTAACCCGCTAGACTTTAATTTATTTAAAAATTCTTCACGTTGAGTGTCATTATTTAAATCATAATCTTGGTGGCCAAACTCATCTGCATACTTGCTCCAATCTTTATCGTAGGCTGCAAATTCATTTTCAGAAACGTTAAAATCTTTTTGGAACGGAGACAAATTAGCTGCTACATCAGCTTTTAACTGATTTAAATCTACTATTCTATCTTGTAGGGTTTTATTGGTATTGAGTATTTTAATTGCATGTGCTGCTGCCACGGAGATAGTCATAGCCTCTTTAAGGCTTTTTTGTCTATTAGATCTTGCTTGTTTTTTAATATTTGGATCACTAAAGTAGTTTACTAATTCAGCTTTATCTATATTCTTAAATGCAACTTTTTCAAGTTGACCATTTTTGAATACAAGCATACCTGCCTCTTCAAAGGGGTTTAATCCCCCTTCACTTCTAGCCATTCGCATACTTTCAACTGTCAATGTGTCATAAATAGCTTCCGCATTCTCTGCTAATTTATTGCTAAAGTCTTGACTAGTTTTAGTATTTTTGCCCATGAAGGCATCAATTTTATCGCGAAATTGATTAACAAAGCCAGACTTTATATCTCTTTTAAAAGATTTAGAGTCTACATCGTAATTTTTAAGTAATTCTCTTTCAATAGTTTCGCTATCTAACTCAATACCTAAAGCTTTTGCTGAATCAATTTTTTCTTGAGCATCTTCAACAACCATTTCTTGTTCCATAGCCTCTGAAACTGTGCCTCCAGAGTCATTTAAAAGATTGTCTAAACTAGAATCATCATCTTGTTTAATTTCTTTTGTAGCCAGCCTTTGAGATCTTAAGTTTTCTCTTGTGCTTATAAACTTATCTAAAGTTTGCCCTTTTGAAGGATCAAATTCATTTTCTATTAACTCTATTATTTCGTTTCCTACTAATTGCTTAAAGTTATCTCTTTCTAACCCTCGTGTCCTATCTTTACCAGCTTTATCGTATAGCCTTTGTGTAACATATTCTACAATAGGGGCAGCGGCTTTTAAATACTCATTGGTAGCTTTACTTCTTGTGCCTTCGTTTTGTATTCTTGAGCCTTTAGTTTTTGGAGTATTGGACTCTTCCATTACTCTATCGTAAATATCTTGCAGTTTAGTAAATTGCTTTTTAACAATAAATGAACTTCTTTTTGCATTGTATTCATTTTGTAAAGCCTTATACCCTTTATTATATAAATCTTGAGATATATTGCCCTCTTGCATTTGTGTTAAAAGCTCTTTGCTTCTAGCAACAAAAGCTTTACTAGCTTCAACTAAAGTATTGGCACTTTTTATTGTGCCCCCAGTATTTGCTTGTACACCTAAAGCATTAGGTATTGCATTAGATATTTGATCACGTCTAACATTTATTTTACGCTGTAAAGCTTGTTTAGCTTTAGCATTATCAGTATCATTCATTTGCTCTTCTAAAGCTGCAATTTCATTTGAAATAATATCAACTCTTTGCACAATATACTGACTTTGTGTCATGCCTTTGGCCCCCGCTTCATCTAATAATCGGAGTTCAAAACTTTCGTAGTCAAAAGCTTCGTCGTTAACAACATTTAATATTTGCTCTTTAGCTTGATTAGCTTCGTTATACCTTCTTTTGAGTTCGTCTTCTTTTGCTTTTCTAGCTGTTTTTGGAAGATTTAATTCCCCCAACCCCTGCATTTCTTGTTGAATAGAGGTTAGCTCTTTAGAGGTATTAATAAGAACATCTTTGTCCGCTTCAGTTAGCTTATCCATGTTGTCAATGGTCTTGAACAATATTTTATTTTGTTCTGTAGTTAACCTTTGCACTGTTTCATTAATAGCTTCCGCTTCTGGACTTTTAGCATCAAGCTTTTTAAGCTCAGCATCTAAATCATTTTTTAATTCTTGAATCCTAGTTATTTCAGTATTATCATCAGAGCGCATAATGCCTAAATCCTTCATTAATTTTTTACCCATTAATGGAGTGTTATACATTGTAGCACTCATTAAAAATCCTGATGCCGCGGCTGTTGGTACACCGTCCATAAGGTTCACGCTTTTATCACCTAATATAAAGTAATTATTTGCGTTTTCGCCTAAGGCTTGAGCTACCGATTCGCCAAAAGCTTCTTTAGATGGATTTTTTAATAATAAATCTGACCAATTTTGTTTAAAATAAAGCTGAGCCGCTTCCATTGCATTGCTGCTACCAAATAAAGCTGCTCTTGCAGTTTTTGCTTGGCCTAAAGTAATTTTTTCAGTTGCGTATTCCGCTATACCTGATATAGTAGGTGCCGCAAATAATTGCCACGAATTATAATTTTTACCTTCCGCCATCTCAGCGTTCATTTGATCAAATTTAGACCCAGCAGCAGATGCGGATAAAATACCTAATGAAGATTGTGGCGCAACCATCATTAAAGCAAACTGGCCTGCTTGATTACCTACTAAGTCAGCCATAAATGTCCCAAATTGCCCTATATTACTAATATCTTCAATAGATTGTGGTCTAGCAACGCTGTTTCTTTGCCCTTCAGCAAATTTTTTTAAATTTTCCTGAAAAGCTTTTACGCCTTCTGAGTTTGCTATTTGCTCTAGTGGTGTGCTAGTTAAATACTGGGCCCACAAAGGCAGGTCTTCTCTATCAGTTCCAGTAACGTCTTTAATTATTTGATCCCTAGTTTTAGTTAACCATTGAGGTAATGCTATTAAAGAACTTGTTGTTTCGGCACTGAACGCAGCTAAATTAGCAGCAATTATATTTATAGGATCATAATCTCTTTTTACTACGTCTAGTATTTCTTCTTCGTCCTGTAGCCCTTTTAGCTTTTCATTTATATTGTTGTTTACTTCGCTATATTTTTTTATAATAGCACCCTGAACGGATCCTTGATATTCTAAATCTTTTTTGGCCGCATCAATCTCTTCTTGTGTTTGATAGTTTTGTGAGACAATTCTATTAGCCTCTCCAGAAGAGTTAGCTAATAATTTAGATAATTTTCTTTCTTTAAAAGCTTCTAAAGCTATATCCTCTTTTTCTATTTTTTGCCCCGTTTTAGCTAATGTTTTTCCAAATTGTTTTAGCTCTTCATCTTCTGATGTCAACAGCTCTTCTTCAATAATACTAGCAAGCCTACCTTCTTTTTTCAATTCTAAATACGCTTCTTTAGCTTTAGAGAGATCATTTTCATTAGCAGCTAAAAATTGTTTTCTAACTTTATTGCTTTCTTTCTCTACTTCAACTGGTGCGGCACCTGTAACCGGGGGATAGTACATTTCAGTGGAGGTGTAGTCTTTAGCAAAAAGCTCTTCAGCTTCTTTATTGTCTTCCTCTTCTGCTGCCTTTTTTTCTTCTTTGAACCTGTCAATTTCTTTGGTTACAACAACTTCCTCTAGCTGCTCCCCAGGCATTGGGCCTATTACTTTAGCACGTCCGTCTTCTTCTCTTTCAAAATATTTATTAGCATATCTTTGAAAAGCTTTTTCGTCAGCTAATTTAGGATATTGTTCTACAAGTTCTGTTTTTGAATAATACCCCCCGTCTTTTATTTTATACTTTGGCTCCTTTGCTTGCAATTCTGACTCTAATAAAGAATTTATTTCCTGCGGTTCTATGTTGTTTACGCCCGCGGTTGCTTTATCCAAACTACTCTCCCCAAGCATTTCTGCTTTTTTACTATCAATAGCAGCTTGCACTTCTTGCTGAGATTTGCCTTGGGCCTCCAGTGACTGGGCTAATGCAATTAATTCTTGCCGTTGTGCTTGTGTTAGCATATTATTTGCTTACGATGTTATATTTTTCCGCAATATCTTGACCTGTAAAATCTAATTTATCTAAATAGTCATCAATTGAAAGCTGATTTTTAGTAGATTTAGCTGGTATACCTATTGCCGCCAAATAGTTTCTAACAAACTTTTCGCCATCGTTTAAAGCTTCTCTAGGAAAAGTCATAGATTTTAAACCAGGACCGCTTATAATAAAATTATTAAGATCATCTTTTTCTTGAACACCTTTTTCTCCGTCTCCCAAAGGTGCTTTAATTTTTGCATTATTAATTTCTACTCCTAGAATATCAGCTATATTCTTGTAATTAAAAGTTTTTGTAGGTTTTCTTTCAATTGGCCCCATAACACCTCCCCCTAAAGTTATTGATTTATTTATTGAATCTTGAATTCTATTTAAAAGTGTATCAACAGAAGTTTTACCGTCACCTTTAGGCTTATCAAGCTCGTCTGTTTTTTGATTATAATTTTTTAAATTATATTCGTCTTTAGCTACAACAGCTGCAGTGCTTAGTTCGGCATTATTTAATTCTTCAACCTTGTCTTTACTGGCTTGTAATAGCTCTGCCTGCATGTCTTTAGCATAATCATCATACAATTCCTTTCTAAAAGCTTTCAAGCCATCTCTGTCTAGGCTGTTTACAAAATCATTTACAGAAGCATACCCAAACAATTGTTGATCATTTTGGTCAGTAGTACCATCATCAGTAGCGTCTAAAGAATCTAGCATATACTGTTTTAGGCCAGTTCTTAAATCACCCCTGCCTAAAGAATCAAAATACCCATCAAAACTTTCTTTTGTGGCCTGCTTTACCCATTCTTTTACTTCACCGGTTTCATTGTCTGTCATGCTTTGCATTTGCGAGGTATAAATGGATCTGCCGTTTGAATCATTTCTAGAAGTCAATCTGCTAAATACATTGCTTGTTTTAGTGTCTAAAAGATTGTCTATATCAGCAGCTCTTTGTCCTTTAGCGTTTGTTTTAGGCTTTTCTAAAGGCTGAGGCATTTGCTCCATTTTTTCTAAAGCAATATTAACGTCTTGTTCATCACCCATTGCATCTGTCCAAGTCCCCCCAAAACTTATTTTACCATTTTTATCGTACGAAAATTCTAAATTAGCTCTACCTGTGCTTAGTGCTGAATAAAACTCGCTAGCTTTTGTGTCGTTTGCCCTTGAGTAAGTTCCATCGTCGTTTAGTTCATTATAACTAGCCATATTGGAATAAATAATTTTTTCCGCTGACTTATAAGCCTGAACCTGAGCCTCTAAATTAATTGCAACTCGGCTGTAGTCTGCCGCGGTTAAAATGCCTTTATCTCTATCTTTTTTAGCAAGATTTAATTTACCTACAACTAATTCACCTAAAGCGACCCTGGTGTCGTTTAAAGCGCCTGCCTCTGTATCTGAGGGTATCATAAGTCCCTCCTTGGCCCCTTCGTCTATTTTGTCTATTGCAGCTTGGCT
>Ga0181404_1000567_pt1 | contig 11097 bp, 10 predicted proteins | sample 27SPOviralmetaG_FD_130133 | JGI IMG/M metagenome (GOLD analysis project Ga0181404, IMG submission 130133) | Marine viral communities from the oligotrophic San Pedro Time Series (SPOT) site, San Pedro Channel, CA, USA - 27 SPOT_SRF_2011-10-25 | ecosystem: Environmental > Aquatic > Marine > Strait... | reverse complement strand
GAAACAAAAGAAACTAAATCACATTTTGATTTTGGTTTATATGGCAACCTAGACGGAAACGAGGGTTATGGTAGAGAAGACCAAGACCAATTTGCTCACGCATACTTTAGAGAGGAACTAAAAGCTAAAGGGTGCAACCCAGATATTTTACCTCAACAATCTGGTAAAGAGAGCAACCCACATAAAACAAAGCACGTTGATATGTGTAATAAGGAACTAGGCAAATCAAGTAGTGGTTATGGTGGCAGTGATGATAACAATGAGATTGGATTAGCAAAAAAATTTAACACACCATTTTATGCTGATGTGATTGGAACTTCTTATTGCAGATCAAGAGCAATCGCCTGTACTAAAGACGAGTATCAACAATTTGAACAATGGAGAATGGCTAAAGCTGATGTTGTATCAAAGCACACAACGTGGGTGGATAGTATATCTAAACAAGCTGACCAATTAAAAATTGGTTTGAAAGCATATAGATATTTAAGTGAGGGCATAGAACTTGCAACCGAACTAGGTATCAATGTTGACGAGGCAGAATTAGTAAAAACTAATTCAACAGGTCTAACAATCTACAACCCTACAAATCTAGCAAATATGATTAAAGGCATGAAGAATAAACAATCAGCTAATACGAGAGAGGCAAAAATATTAGCAAGACAAAAATACGAAAGTGTAAATTAACACTTGACTATAATAGGACTATCCTATAAGATAGTCCTATTAACAAACAGAAAGGACACAATGCAAAATACAGGAACATTTTTTATAACTTACTTCGCCAAAAAGCATAAGGCTTTTATAACGAGGAAAGGACAGTATGATAAACCTGACGGAACGAAAGGTAAATCATTTACATCAAAAAATAATACACCATGTTTAGTCTATTGGGATTTAGACGCAGACGGTTGGAGAATGGCAACAGGAAACGCAAAGGTTAGAATATGAACACACTATTATATATCGGTCTAGGGTTTATTACCCTAGGCTTTTTATTATTTATAGTTGCAGTAATAATGGAACGACACTACGATAGAAAACTATGGGAATTGAAAGAGAGGAATAAATGGAAGGTATAGAACTTATAGTAGGAATAATAGGGGCAGTTGTAATACTGACATGGTACATATGAGCGATTATAAATGGTGTCATGGTCCTAAGTGTCATAAGTCACATACACAGGACAGGATAAGAGGAACGCAAGGTAGCAAGGTCCTAAGAACTAAGAAAATAAAAACAACGGAATGGAATATAAATAATGGTTGGCAATATTTTTGTAGTCAAGGCTGTTGGAATGATTTCTTTTATAAGTATGCGCCACAATGTGTGAACATAGCACCTCGCAACGAGCCACTAGAAACACCGATCGAGGACCCTAAGAAAGTTACACATCAAAGCCAATACAATTCAGACTACAGTTATACAACGACAGAAATAAAAGAGAGGGTTGACACATCTATAGAATAGGAATATATAGGACATAGAAAGGATATATATGGCAGATAAAATACAAGTTACTAACCCCTTCTCAGGTCAATCAGCAATGTTAACTGAAGAAGAGAACAAACTCTACTTATCTATTAAAATGGCAGAGTTAACAGAGAATTATACATTTATGCAAAAGCAATTGGATAAGTTTAGCAGATTAAATGTATCAGCATACATGACATTACTAGACTAACAACCATACAACGGGGCGCCCTAACGGGCGCCGCGCTTCGCGCCTTCGGCGCTTCGCTTACATCAATAGAGGTACCAAGCCAATCTTAAATTAGTATAGAAACAATTATATATAATTAGGGTGTATACACTAGGGGTCCCACCAGGGGGCATATATTGCTAAGTTTTGTATATTCGTATACAATAAATACTTATTAAGTTACAAAATTAATCTTAAAAAATTTTGCAAAAAAATTTTTCGAAATGAAAATTGATATAGAAAAAATAAAAAAATTACCTCCTGATGTCCGCAAGGATTTCATGAAAACTTTCTTACAGTACGAAGAAAAGAAAAAAGAAAACAAAATACATTCTGACTTCATGGCTTTTGTAAAACATGTATGGCCTGAATTTATTGAAGGATCACATCACAAGATTGTTGCTGAAAAATTTAATCAGCTGGCTGAAGGCAAATTAAAAAGATTGATAATCAATATGCCACCCAGACATACCAAGTCTGAGTTCGCTAGTTTCCTGCTGCCCGCTTGGATGGTGGGTAGAAATCCCAAGTTAAAAATTATCCAGTCAACCAATACCACAGAGCTATCGGTTAGATTCGGGCGTAAAGCAAAAGCACTTATCGATTCAGAAGAATATCAATCAGTATTTAAAACTAGACTCAGAGAAGATTCACAAGCCGCAGGTAAATGGGAAACACAAGGTGGTGGCGAGTATTACGCAGCCGGTGTCGGTTCAGCAATTACTGGACGGGGCGCAGATCTACTTATTATAGATGACCCGCATTCAGAGCAAGATGCTATGAACAAAGAAGCAATGGACAGAGCTTACGAATGGTATACCTCAGGTCCTCGTCAAAGATTACAACCTGGCGGAGCAATTATTTTAGTTATGACAAGATGGAATACAAAAGATCTTACAGGGAGATTACTTGGCGCGCAGCGAGAACCTAAAGCTGACCAATGGGATGTAGTAGAATTTCCAGCTATCTTACCAAGCAACAAACCACTATGGCCAGAGTATTGGAAGCTAGAAGAATTAGAAGGTGTTAAGGCATCGGTAAGTTTACAAAAATGGAATGCGCAGTATATGCAGAACCCAACTTCAGAAGAAGGAGCTATTCTTAAAAGAGAATGGTGGCAGATCTGGGACAAGGATTGGATACCTGCATTAAAGCATGTGATACAATCTTACGATACAGCTTTTTCTAAAAAAGAAAATGCCGACTATTCAGCCATTACAACATGGGGAGTCTTTTATGAAACAGATGACTCACCCGCTAGTTTAATATTATTAGATGCTAAAAAAGGCAGATACGATTTTCCAGAGCTAAAGCAAGTTGCTTTTGAGCAATGGAAGTATTGGGATCCAGATACAGTCATTGTTGAGGCCAAAGCATCAGGTCAACCTTTGACTGATGAGCTTAGGAAGATGGGAATACCTGTCGTTAACTTCTCTCCATCAAAAGGAAACGACAAACACACCCGAGTGAATTCAGTTGCACCTTTATTTGAATCTGGTATGATATGGGCTCCCGAGCAGGAATTTGCTGAAGAAGTCATTGAAGAGTGCGCAGCCTTTCCATTTGGTGAACATGATGACCTTGTAGATTCAACAACAGGCGCTATCATGCGATTTAGACAAGGTGGCTTCGTATTACACCCTGATGATGAAAAAGATGAGGTACAACCTAAAAGGAAGATGATTTATTACTAATGGGATTATTACAATTATTAAAACAACTGTTTGGCAAAGGTTACCTAAACAAGATTATGGGTACAAGAACTAATATTGCTAAACCTATCCGGATGGACAAAGACAGTCCTTTTAGAAAATATTCTGATGAAGCATTTTTAGATCAAAAAGATTTAGATTACATTGAGACAAAAATAAGTGAATATGGACCATATGCTTTAAGTAATAAGAACCCACAAGAACTTGCAAACTTTGAAGCTAATGCTCAAAGACTTTTACAGGCTAAAATGAAACAGGGAGGTGTCACAGAAAATATGATCAGAACTGTTGAAGAAGCAAAAAAACCAAAACCTCAAGCAGATGTTATTGATATAGCAACACAACAAAAAGTTGATGACACAGGTATTATGAAATTAAAAACAGATTTAGGTTTACCAGAAAACGTTCCTTCAGATAGTGCTTTAGGTGAATTACTTTTGGAAACAAAAAGATTAGAAAAACAATTAGATATAGACATGAGAAATGTTATGAAAAAAGAAGCATCAAAAAAAACAAAAGGTGATGCTTTTATGAATATGACAAAGGCATCAGCAAAACCTCTTAGCCTTGAAAAAGAAGCTCAAGTTAGAACTGCATCTAGAGAATTTTTAAATAGAGAACTTAAGTTAGGTAAAATTAAATTAAAACCAGAAGAAACTAAATCTATCTTACAACCTTCTGGAGGCGGAACAGATCCAATTGATATTCTTAGAACATATTATGGCGAAGATGTTTTAGAAGCTTTAGATGATCTTGCACCAAAATTTATGCAAGCAGAAAAATATTCAGACTATCTTAAAATTATGGATGATAATTTAGATGAGTCATTTTTTAAACCAAGAAAAGATCCAAGCATTAGACAATCTTACACAGATGATGAAATGAGAGATATTGTCAACAAAAAAGAAGATGATCTTGCTGACAAATTAAAAAATTTACCTGATGATATTGATCCCGATGCATTAGCAAACGGCGGAAGACCAGGTTATGCATATGGTACAGGATTAAAACTTTTTAACTTGTTCAAGGCCAAAAAAACTAACGTAGCCAAAGAAATTAAAAGATCAATAGATAATATTTTTCCTACGGGAGATTCAAAATATGATGCTGATGTAGTAGTTGATGAAATATTGGAGAATCTTGATATAGACAGAGATGCTGTTGATGGATATGATATTCTTGATCTTTATGACCAAGCTTATAAATCTATAACAATGCAAGCTATAGATGGTGTTACACCAAAACTTATGCAGTCTATAACTAAAAAAGGTAAAGGCACGGTTACAAGAGCTGATAAAAATATAAAACTTTCTTACACAGACAAAGACAAAAGAATTATTCCTGAAGGTACGACTGAAGAAGAAATAGATCTTGCAATCTTAAAAGGAAATTTTTTAAGAAAATATGAAGGTAAAATTGATTCACAACTTTCAAAAGCAATAGAAAACGATACGAATGCACAAAGGGTAAAAGAAGTTATTGCAGAAGTAGAACAAGCTGCAATTATGGAACAAAAAGGTATGGGCGCGGAAGAAATTGTAAACTCTCTTCTTGATGCATCAAACAGAAAAAAAAATGCAGACGGTGGACTAAACTATTTGATGGGATTATAATATGGCCTCAGAACTTTTAAAAACAAAAGCTCTTTCTGCCAGAATTAAAGAGCCTAAAGTTAGAGACTTTGACTTTGGTTTAAGTCTAACATCAGTAGAAAGTTTAATCCCTGACCTACCCCAACCCAAACCACAAGAACTTTTAGATTTACAAGAACAAAATAGAAAGCAAAGATTATTACAATCACTGCAGAAGATAGGTGGCGGTCTTGAAGACTCGTCTCTAGATTTTATTAGAAGACAAAATTTTGCAAATCAAGGTCTTGCAAAACCTAAACGTGGCTTGGTTGATGAACCAGGAAGCTATGCTGGTAAACCCGGTTATGTAAAACCTTTATCACCAGAAAACGCAAAACTATTTGAGATAACTAATCCAGGAGAAGTTTGGGGTGAAGGACGGTTTGCTGGTACAGAAGGTAATCAAACAAGAGGTAATTGGATAAATGATGCAGATAGAAAAAGGAAAATATTAAAACAAACTAAAAATTTAATAACCGAAGAAGAATATGCTAAAATTTTATCTGATGAATTAGGTCAAGAAATAAAACCTAAAAAAGTTGAAGGTAAGTTTGGAAATAAACAAAAAACTCAATTTGGAGAAATCTCTGCAAAAGATTTTAAAGGAACTTATGGAAGTATTAAAGGCGGAAAAACTCAAGGAGGAAGTTTTAAATATTATAAACCTCCTACTAAATCACAAATAAAAGCATATAAAGGTGCTTTAAGACAAAGTGATTTTAATAGATTAAAACCAGCAACAGTACAAGCTGTTTTAGATTTACATAAAAATTACGAACAAATTTATAGAAAAGGAAACTTACCTATCATTGAAGATGTTGTTTCTAAGTTAAGTTTAAGCCCAGGACGAGCAGGAAGAGCTACTGTTAGATTAGCTCAAGTATATAACGGTCATCAATTTAAAAACCCTGAGTTTCAAGACATTAAAAAAAATACGTCCGCAGCAAATAAAATTTTTGCAAAAATGGAAGCAGCTCCTTTTGGTGATGTTTATAGACAAGGAGTATATGAAGCTGCGTTAGAAACTATTGATGCAAAACTTGGAAATGAAGTAGGAACATTTGCTTCATTTAAATCTAAAGCCAGAAAACTTTTAAACGATAAAGGTATAACACAAAAAGGTTTTAATTTTAATGAAATTGCTGGTGTAACAGGTAGTTCTAGATCAGGAGCTGAGTTTTCTCAATTTGTAGATATTATGGAAAAAAATTTAAATCAAAAAACTTTAGCTAATCTACAAGGTCAACTTTCTACGGCTCGACAAAAAATAGTAAAAGATCCAACAAAGTTTGCAGAAGAAGCTAAAAAATTTAATCTTAAAGCATCTGTTTTAGAAGAAAAATATAATATTGAATTACCTAAATTAATTAAACCAGAAGATGTAAAAAGTTCTTATGGAGTTAAAAGACTTAAAGAATTAAAAGAACAGGGTTTGGATTTAGTAAAAGCAGCTAACAGAGATAGTTATGGAATAAAAGTTCCAAAAGGAGCTTTAACTGCGAAAGAATTTAATGATCCAAATAATAAAAAAGTTAGAGAACTTATTGCTCTCGTTGGCTGCCCTGATTTTAAAGGTAATCAAGCTTTTGCTGAAGGTGGTCGTATTGGTTTTTCAGAAGGCGCAGATTGTTTTAATAAAGGTAAAAAAGTAATTAACGATGGCAAAATTGCAAAAGGCGCACAATCTAGAAACTTTGCTAAGTTTGCAAACAAAGCCATGGAGATAGGTAAACAAAGTGGTCGAGGACTTAGAACATTTGCAAAGATTGGTATTCTACCTGAGATGATTATTATTGGAGCGGACACTGCTATCAGGGCAGGTATGGGTGATACGTTTGATGAAGCTTTTAAAAGAGCTACAGATTTTTATAGAACAGACGATGCTTACGAACAAGCAGATGCATCTGAATTAAGAAGAAGAGTGGGACCTGCTGATGCAGAAATAATTTTAAATCTTAGAAAATTTAATAATGAAAAATCAAAACTTGATAGTTTACAACAAGAAAAAGAAGCTGATTTAGCTTTAGTAGGAAACGACTTTGCTGAGACTAACAGTGGTATGACCTACGAAGAAATAGAAAATTTTCATAACCCAAGAATAAAAAAACAAGAAAACAATTTATTTAACGCTAGTATCTCTGATGCAGAAGAGCGTGCAGGATTAGCAAAAGAAACTGAGTTCGCAGATAAAAAAGGAGTCGATTATAAAAAATCTCCAGTTGGTATATATTTAGATTATTTAGGAGAAAAACCAGGTATTAAACAAGCGTTAAGTTTATTTGATACAGGAACTGTTCAAGAACCCGATGTATCAGCGCAAGCACTAGATAATTATGTACCTGATGAACTTAAAAAAATAAGACAAAAATATGGACCAAAAGTAACACTTGATTTAATAAAAAGATTTGAAGCACAACAAACATATCCAGAAGGAACTGTTAGAAATAAAAACTTACAAGATGAAGAAAGAAAATTATTATTTGAAGCAGCTAAAAATGATCCTGCATTAGCAGAGTTATATTTTGGTCCAAGTATGACGTTTGCAGGCGACCCGATTGATCAGACAGACAAATCAAATAGATATGCACAAGGTGGAAGAATAAATTTTGGCTCAGGAAGTGGACCAATGCCTGTAAGAATAATTTACATCATTATGGATAGATTAAGAAATTTAAAAAATAGTACCTTTAGTAACTATAATCAAGTTAGAATGTATGGTGAACAAAAAGGTATAACAGAACTTTTAGAACCTTTTAAAAATATACCTAATAAGAATAGAATAACTTCAGCTATTGATGATGCTGAAGAACTTAAAAAAGTTATGCCAGATGAATATAAATCTTTTTTAGATGAAATTATAGATGACACTAAACAATTTAAATTTAAAACAGCTCATGATAAACAACAAGCTTTAGAGAAAGCATTACCAAAGGAACTTAAATTTGAAAATTTACCCGAAAAAATGTTTCCAATGCCTAATCCAGAAAACCCTAATTTTATAGTGCCTTATGGATATCCAGACAAAAATCCTTTTCAAAAAAGTAGAAATCTAACAAGAACAGAAGCAGATAAATTCACAGGAAAAGGAACTAGAAAAACATATGATACTTTTAATGAAAAAACAAAACAATATCAAGAACCAAACAAAAACACTTTAATAAGTGAAGAACCTATCGATGAAGAATTAGAATCAATTATAAGAGATCTAGATAAGGGAGATCTTCAATAATGAAATATCCTAAGACAAACCTTATACCCCCTAAAAAAGGACCCGATCCTCAGGGGTTGCTTATTGATTATAATACTGTTAAACCTGTAAAACTGGAGAAAATAAATGGCAGACATAGACAAGGACCTACCGAACGTAGAGCAAACGTTAAACGTTCCATCACCTGAAGAAGTTGAAGTTGCTGAACAAGAAAAACAACAAGAAGTTGATGAACAAGGTAATCCTGTAGATATTACAGAGAACGAAGATGGATCAGTAGATATTAATTACGATCCTGCAATAGCATCTGTTGACGGTGGACAAAATCATTACGACAATTTAGCAGAACATTTACCTGATGATGTATTAGGACCTTTAGGTTCAACACTTTTTCAAAACTACCAAGACTATAAAAATTCTAGAAAAGAATGGGAAAGATGTTACAGAGAAGGATTAGATTTATTAGGTTTTAAATACGATCAAAGAACAGAACCTTTTCAAGGTGCATCTGGCGCAACACACCCTGTATTAGCTGAAGCAGTTACACAATTTCAATCATTAGCTTACAAAGAATTATTACCAGCATCAGGCCCAGTTAGAACACAAGTTTTAGGAACACCAACTCCAGAGAAAGATCAACAATCTCAAAGAGTAAAAGATTTTATGAATTACCAAATAATGGAAAAAATGAAAGACTATGAACCTGATTTTGATTCATTATTATTTCATTTACCATTAGCAGGATCTGCTTTTAAAAAAGTATATTACGATGAAGCAACCTCAATGGCTTGCTCTAAATTTGTTCCTGCAGATGATTTGATTGTTCCGTACACAGCTACCTCATTAGACGATGCGGAATCAATCATGCATCGAGTACAGATTTCTGAAAATGAATTAAGAAAACAACAAGTCGCAGGTTTCTATAGAGACATAGAATTAAAACCAGGACTTTTAAATGAAACCGATGTTGAAAGAAAAGAACGAGAACTTGAAGGACAATCTAAAGGTAGAGAAGAAGACGTATTTAATTTATTAGAATGTCATGTTAATTTAGATCTTGAAGGTTTCGAAGATGTTGGAGAAGACGGAGAACCAACAGGTATTAAACTTCCGTACGTTGTAACTGTAGAAGAAAATTCTAGAGAAGTATTATCAATCAAAAGAAACTACGAAGTAGGTGATCCATTAAAGAAAAAAATAGATTATTTTGTACATTTTAAATTTTTACCAGGTTTAGGTTTTTACGGTTTTGGTCTTATCCATATGATAGGCGGACTTTCAAGAACAGCGACTTCAGCTTTAAGACAGCTTTTAGATGCAGGAACATTATCTAATTTACCAGCTGGATTTAAACAAAGAGGAATTAGAATTAGAGATGATGCACAATCTATACAACCTGGAGAATTTAGAGACGTAGACGCACCGGGTGGAAATATTAGAGATGCATTTATGATGCTTCCTTTTAAAGAACCATCGCAAACACTCTTAGCACTTATGGGCGTCGTAGTACAAGCAGGTCAAAGATTTGCTTCAATAGCAGATCTGCAAGTAGGTGAGGGTAATCAAGGAGCCGCAGTGGGTACGACAGTTGCGTTGCTTGAAAGAGGCAGTAGAACAATGTCTGCGATTCACAAAAGAATTTATGCAGCCCTAAAACAAGAATTTAAATTAATGTCTAGAGTTTTTAAGTTATATCTACCCCAAGAATATCCTTACGATGTTGTTGGCGGTCAAAGGATGATTAAACAAACTGACTTTGACGACAGAGTAGATATATTACCAGTTGCAGATCCCAATATTTTCTCACAGACACAGCGTATTTCCCTCGCACAGTCGGAACTGCAACTGGCTCAATCTAATCCTCAAATACATAATTTGTATGAAGCATACAGAAGTATGTATGAAGCATTAGGTGTTAAAGATATTGATAAACTTTTAAAAAAACCACAGAATCCCACACCGAAGGACCCAGCTTTAGAACACATTGATTCTCTTGCTGGGAAACCATTCCAAGCTTTCCCTGGTCAAGATCATAGAGCACACATAACTTCGCATTTAAATTTTATGGCAACTAATATAGCTAGAAACAATCCAATGATTATGGCATCGTTAGAGAAAAATTGTTTTGAACACATTTCATTAATGGCACAAGAACAAGTTGAAGTAGAATTCAGACAAGAGATGCAACAACTTATGGCAATGCAACAGAATCCACAAGCAATGCAAAACCCTCAGATACAAATGCAAATGAAAATGATATCTGAAAAGATTGAAGCAAGAAAAGCACAACTTATTGCTGACATGATGGAAGAATTTACTAAAGAAGAGAAAAAAATTACATCTCAATTTGACAATGACCCTATTGCTAAACTAAGAGCAAGAGAATTAGACCTTCAAGCACAAGAAAATCAAAGAAAACGTGAAGAAGGAGAGGAAAGAATCAACCTTGATAAGATGAGAGCGATGATGAATCAACAAAACCAAGATGAAAAGCTTGAACAAAACGAAGATTTAGCACAATTAAGAGCTGATACGTCAATTGAGAAGACAATCTTGTCAAAAACAATTCCTAGCCCAGTAAAAAGGTGACAATTTTTTAAAAAAAGAGTAAAGTAAAAACAAAGGAGCTAATATGGCAGAAAAAAACAAAAAAGACCTAAACCAAGAAATGTTTACGAACAAAGATGGTTATGTTGAAGGTGGAATTGAAATAGAAACTACAAATCCAACTGAAACACAAGACGCAGAAGTTCAAGGTCAAGGAAAAATTTTAAAAGAGAAAAAAAGAACAGCTAAGTGGTACTAATATGGCTTGGTTTAGTCTAGCAAAGATTGCTTTACAAGCGG
>Ga0181404_1000561_pt1 | contig 11149 bp, 13 predicted proteins | sample 27SPOviralmetaG_FD_130133 | JGI IMG/M metagenome (GOLD analysis project Ga0181404, IMG submission 130133) | Marine viral communities from the oligotrophic San Pedro Time Series (SPOT) site, San Pedro Channel, CA, USA - 27 SPOT_SRF_2011-10-25 | ecosystem: Environmental > Aquatic > Marine > Strait... | reverse complement strand
TAAACAATTATATAATGATCAAACACCAGGACCAGAAAAAGTTTCACTTATAATGTCACATCTTGGTAAAACTTTATTACCTACAACACAACCATTTCAAAGAACTAAAAAAGCATTTACAGGAGAACCAGGAAAAGGATCTGAGTTATATGAAATACCATACGAGCTTGCAGGTATATTTGGTTTTAGATTAATTAAAGTTGATCCAAAAAAATCTATGGCATTTAAACTATTTGAATATCAAAGAGCAATATCTGATTCTCGAAAATTATTTACAGGTGAAATTGATGTAACAGAAATGAGAACACCTGAAGATGTTATAGAAAGATTTTTTGTAGCTAACCGATCTATATTTGAAACAAGAAAAGAAATGTTAAATTTAATTGACAGCGCTCAAGAACTTGGTTTATCGCCAAGAGAGTTAAGAGAAATTTTTGATAAACGTGGTTTGAAATCTGATTATGAAGAACTTAAACGTGGTAAATTTGATCCATTCTTTCCATCTGAAAGATTACAAGAAGTATTTGAAGATAATGCTAGAAGAGGAAATGTAGCAAATGTATTTTTAGGTGCTAGACCAACAATACAAGCCATGTCTCAAATAATGAGAACGTTATCTTTATATGGTGATTTTAATTTAAGTCTAAAAGATTTTTTACCAGACACAGATCCAGAAGGTGAATCTGCATTACCGCCTACACCAATGCCAAATGCGCGTTTATTATCGCAACAAAATAACCCAATTAACAACTTGACACGTACAGAGAGTGCATTACTATCTCCGGACGAAAAGGAAATAGCTAGACGAACATGATAAAAAACAAAATTAAAAGTTTGGGCGGTGTGATAGGCAAGTCCTATCGGGTTTTTATTGTAGCGGGGGTTACAATATAATGGCTAAAAGATCTGCATTACAGAAAATAGACGACCATGAAAAACTGTGTCGGATTATGCAGAAACAAACTTTTGAACAAATAAAAGAAATTAAAGAACGTGTATCAAGAATGGAGAAGATGATCATGGGTGGAGGCGGAGCTATAATACTTGCCTTACTTATGGACATGACACAATAATGCAGCTATCAAAACATTTTAGTTTAAAAGAAATGACCAAGTCGATGACAGCGACGCGGAAAAATATTGACAATACTCCAGGAGCTGGAGAAATTAAAAGTTTAGGTGACTTATGTTATGAAGTTCTTGAACCGCTACGTGCGCACTTTGACAAGCCAGTTACAATTACCTCGGGCTACAGGTCAGAAGCATTATGCGAGGCGATAGGATCAAAAAAAACCAGCCAACATGCAAAAGGCCAGGCTTGCGATCTAGAAATATTTGGCGTGCCTAATATAAAAGTAGCTTACTGGTTACAAAATAACGTAGACTTTGACCAATTAATTATGGAATTTTATGATCCAGAAGATCCAGCAGGTGGATGGATACACATTAGTTATCACGAATCAGATTCAAATAGAAAACAAGTTTTAACTTTTGATGGTAAAAGATACACTGAAGGACTTCCAGAAATGAAATGGTCTGGTGGCAAAGTAGTAGGTTAGATCCATTCTCTTAAATCTTCACCCATAACTTCAGAAGCTATATTTATTTTATCACGTAATGCTTTTACTATCTTTTCATCAACAGTATCTTCAGCTATAAGATCAACATATGTTACCGATTTTGTTTGTCCTATTCTGTGCGCTCGGTCTTCTGACTGTAATCTTTTTTCTAAATCGTAACCATTAGAATAATATATAACAGTGTTAGCTTGTGTAAGTGTAATACCATAACCACCTGTCTGCGGTGTACCTATAATAAATCTACATTTAGGATCATTTTGAAACGTACGTATATTTTCTTGTCTTAATTCTTGCGGCGTTAGTCCATAGTAATGAACATAAGAATCTTCTCCATATACTTTAATCAATTTTTGTATAATCTCACCTACACTTAATTGATAGTTAGCCCATATAATAACTTTACCTTCTGTTTCTTCAAGAATAGACATTAGTTCATTTAGTCTATTACTTTCTACTTCTTGAATAGTCCCATCATCAGCAGTAAAATGACCACAAGTTATTTGATGTAGTCTCATAAGTTGAGTAAGAACAGTCATTGTGCTTGTTACTTTACCATTTAGAGTTGCAAGAGCTGTCTTTTTCATTTGTTCATACACACGAGACTGATCTGGTGTAAGTTTGATATGTCGTTTCATATATATTTTTTCTGGTAAATCTAAACAATCTTCTTTTAATACTCTGTATGAAAAGTTTTTTAATTTATCAGATAGCTCTCCAAGATTAATAAATTTATTTACAACCTGGATTGATCTTCCTCTCACATTTAATGTTTTCATTTCTGCATATCTATTTCTAAATGCATAATAAGATTGAAAATCTAATAAGTATGGGTCCAAATATAGACATTGTGTATACAAATCTAGAGGGTTTTTAGTTACTGGAGAACCTGTTAATATTCTTCTATACTTTGCAAGTTGACCAAGTTTAATTATATTTTTTGTTCTCTGTGCTGAAGGTGTTTTAATAGTTGTTGATTCATCAACAGCCATTAAAGCATTGTGTGAATTTAAAAACTTTGACGCAAATTCGACACCTTTCTTAGTAGACAGAGCTTCAACATTCATTATAAAAATATGAAGCTCTGTTCCACACAACAACAAGGAGTTAAGTTGTTCGTTTTGTTTTTTGGTTATATTGGATTGCCACAATACAGACACATTTTCAATATGGTTTGGTAAATGTGTTGGTAGTTCTTGATCGTACCAAGTTTTAACAACACCTTTAGGTGCAATAATTAATGCACCATCTATTTTACCGTTGTCGTATAACATGGACATGTTATCGATTAATACTTTTGTTTTACCTGTACCCATCTCCATGAAGTATGCGTACGTTTCTTTATTCCATGACTTTTCTAAAGCAGTCAATTGATGCTTGTAAGGTTTCATTTTAAATTTGTAGTTCATAACTTTTTACTTTCTGACTTGACATATAATATTATTTAACTATATTGTCAAGCATGAAAGAAAATAAAGTATACGTAATCCAAGAAGTTGCAGGTAGCCAAGCAGGGAACCCTAAAATAAATATTGTAGGTGCTCTTGAATATGGTGACTTAAATTTTTTATTACCAGAGTTTTCTCAAATGATTTTTTCTCCAGGACCTCTTATAAGAAAATTGAGACATGGGTTAAAACATTTTAAAGAAAATGATTATTTGTTATTAACAGGTGATCCAGCATTAATAGGTGTAGCATGTTCTTTAGTTTCTGATATTACAAATGGAAAATACAAAATACTTAAATGGGATAAACAAGAAAGAAAGTATTATCCAATAGAAATAAACTTATATGAAAGAGGAGAAATAAATGACAATTAATTTTGAAGCAGACAAACAAGATGCAATGAAAAAGACTGATGGTATTCAGTCTCTTGCAGATCAAGTAGAAAAATTAGAGGATCTAAATAAAAGATTAGAACTTCAAGAAGATAATATTAAGAATACTAAAAGAGATATAGAACGTATTTCTGGAGACGTCATACCAACTATGATGACAGAAATGGGTTTATCAGAATTAAAACTTTCAGATGGTTCTCATCTAAAAGTTTCTACGTCGTACAAGGCACACATAACAGAGGCCAACAAAGAGACGGCGTTTAACTGGCTTCGTAACAATGGACTAGGGGATATAATCAAAAACGAGATATCCGTATCCTTTGGATCTAACGAAGATAACAAGGCGGCTGATTATGCCGAACTTGCGAAGGGTCAAGGACTTGAACCGACACGTAAGATGAAGGTTGAGTCCATGACTCTGAAAGCGCTAGTCCGTGAGCGTATTGAGGCAGGTAAAGATATGCCAACGGAAATTTTCGGTGTTTATACTGAAAATAAAACTACAATAAAAAGGAACAAATAAACATGAACCAAGTAGCAACAAAAACAGAAGGAGTATTGGCAACATTTGATATGGAAGCTGATGCTAACAAAGGTACTCAAAACATTGCGCAGGAAGATCTTGCGTTACCCTTCTTGAAAGTTTTGGGACAGCTATCTCCAGAGGTAAACAAAAGAGATGGTAAATATGTCGAGGGCGCAGAACCCGGCAAAATAATAAATACTGTTACCAATGAACTGTATGATATGTTGACTGTTGTCCCATGTCATTACAAAAGAAAGTACATTGAATGGCAAGATAGAGGTACCAGCACTGGTGCACCTGTTGCAATTCATGAGGCAGACAGTGATATAATTAGTCAAACGACTAGAGGCAAAGATTATAAAGATAGACTACCTAATGGTAATTATCTTGAAAATACTGCCGATCACTTTGTACTTGTAACTGGTAATAGTCCATCAACAGCTTTGATTTCTATGAAAGCTACTCAACTTAAAGTTAGTAGAAAATGGAACTCAATGATGATGGGTATCAAAATGCAGGGTAAAAATGGACTTTTTACTCCGCCAACATATAGTCACATTTATAATCTAAAGACCGTACAGATGTCTAACGACAAAGGTACATGGTTTGGTTGGGATGTAGAAAAAGTTGGTCCTGTCGAAGATAAATCTATCTACGATATGGCTAAACGTTTTGCAGAACAAGTAGGTAAAGGTGAGATTGAGGCGAAGCATGGTAATAACGAGGCAGACTCGAAACAACCATACTAACCGTATCCTAGGTAGTGGGCGTCTAAGCGAGAGTGGAAACGCCCACTTTGCATTATGATTGAAAAATTTAAACATATATTCTCAGGATTAGAACGTGCTCATGGTGTCACTAAAGTTGGTGAATCAAACGGTAATGGCACAAAAGTAAAAGGTAAATCTTTTGTTAAAAGAGAACCAGTCACTGATTTACTTTGGCAACAACATTTAGAAGGTATAGAAAGTTTAGGTGTAATACCTATTGATGATAACAATACTTGTAAATGGGGTTGTATAGATATTGATTCGTACGCAGGTTTTGATCACAAACAATTAATAGATAAAATAAATTCTTTAAAACTACCATTAATAGTATTCAGATCTAAATCAGGTGGTGCACATGTATTTTTATTTACAGAAGAACCTGTAAGTGCAAAATCAATGCAAGATAAATTAACTCAAATAAAAGCTGTATTGGGTTATGGTGGATCAGAAGTTTTTCCAAAACAAACAGAATTAAAATCGCAAGATGATACAGGAAATTTTTTAAACTTACCATATTTTAATGGTAATAATTCTACAAGATATGCCTTTAATGATAAAGGTGATGCTGTTAATATAGATGCTTTTTATTTATTGTATGAAAATAAAAAACAAAAAGATGTTGACACTATAAATGTAGAAAGACCTAAATCAGAATATAACGATGCTCCTCCTTGTATAGAAACTCTTGCATTAAATAAAATAGGAGAAGGTGGTAGAAATAATGCTTTGTTTCATTATGGAACTTATGCAAAATCTAAATGGCCTAGTAATTGGAAATCAAAAATAATTATGTTTAATGCAACAGCAATGGAACAACCATTGTCTGATTCAGAAGTACAGATCATAGTAAATCAACACGATAAAAAAGAATGGGGTTATAAATGTAAAGATGAACCTATGTGTAGTATGTGTGATAAAACTTTATGTCGAACTAGGAAATATGGTATCGGCCAGGAGATTATGTTTCCTGGGCTAACCGACCTCCAGGTTATAGACTTGGAGGACCCTTACTACTACCTAAACGTAGATGGAGAAAGATTATACTTAGAGAATGTTAAATACTTACGACAACAAAGTTTATTTCAAGAAGCATGTATGAAACAATTAAGATTTAGACCACCAACATTGAAAGAAAAAGATTGGGTGGTTATTACAAATTTATTATTAAACAACGCAGAAGTAACAGAACCAGCACAAGGTATGCGTACAGAAGATCAACTCCAAAATCATTTAGAAGAATTTTGTCTTAACAGACAAGTATCAACAGATAAAAACGATCTTAAAAAAGGTGGTGTATGGACAGCAGAAGGATCTCATCACTTTGTATTTGATAGATTCTATCATCAGTTTTTAATAAGACGTAGATGGGATGTAGGCTATCAAAGAACAGGGCAGATGTTGAAAGAAAAATGTGGTTGTGAAGATAAAAGATTAGGTAAAGAAAAAATATCTGTATTTATGGTAAAAGAATTTGACAAAAAGAAAGATTCTTACAACGAAAAAATATTAAAAGAGGAGGACCCGTATTGATTGCTAGAATGGATTTATTGGCAATCACAATGTTTACTGCATTGTGGATATACTTACACTTAGGAATATGAAAACAATTGTATTAGGACCACCAGGAACAGGAAAAACAACTACGTTGTTGAATAAAGTAGATGACTATCTAAAACAAACAGATCCAGACAAAGTAGGATATTTTGCATTTACACAGAAAGCTGCATACGAAGCAAGAGACAGAGCAATTAAAAAATTTAATCTTACAGAAGATGATCTTCCATATTTTAGAACACTACACTCACTAGCATTTAGAAAACTAGGATTAAAAAAAGATAACGTAATGCAGAGAAGACACTATATTGATCTAGGAAAGAAACTTGGTTTTCCAGTAAACTATGCAAAGTATGAAGATGACCATGGTGGTATTTTTACATCTGATAGTGAGTATTTAAGAATAATAAATTTATCAAAACTTAGAAATATTACACCAGAACAACAATTTGATTTAGCTGAACATAATCAAGATTTAGAAAGAGATAAGCTACGTATCATATCTAATGAGATTGAAAGATATAAAAAAGAATATGGTCTCATAGATTTTAATGACATGATATTAGAGTTTATAAAATCAGATAAGTCACCAAAGTTTGATGTTGTATTTATAGATGAAGCACAAGATCTATCTCTTATGCAATGGGATATGGCAAAAACTATTTGGAATAAAACAGAAGATTCTTTTATAGCAGGTGATGATGACCAAGCTATATTTAGATGGGCTGGTGCAGATGTAGATTCTTTTATAGCACAAAAAGGTTTGATGATGCCATTAACACAATCACACAGAATACCTGCAAAAGTACACAATGTTGCAATGAATATAATAAATAAAATTAAAAACAGAATAGATAAAACATGGAAACCAAAAGTACACGAAGGATCATTATCTAACTACGATGACTTTGAACAAATAGATATGTCATCAGGAGAATGGTTGGTGTTAGCCAGAACTAAATACATGTTAAATGAATTAGAAGAAACATTATATCGTAATGGGTATTACTATAAAAATAGATTTAAAAAAACTAAAGAACAAGAATTACACAATGCAGCTGTTGATTGGGAAAATTTACGTAAAGGTCAACCAATGTCATACAAACAAATAGAAAGAATATATAGTTATATGTCTAATAATTGTGACAAGACTAAATTAAAAGGTATGTTGAAAGAAAGCTATCATGACTTTGAAACATTAAAACAAAGTTATGGTTTAAAAACTAACACTGTTTGGTTTGAAGCTTTTGATGATGCACCTAGTAGAGACATAAATTATTTACGTCAGATGAGAAAGAATGGAGAGAAGCTAAACGAAGGACCAAGAATAACATTATCAACTATTCATGGAGCTAAAGGTGGTGAAGCACAAAACGTAGTGCTGCTTACAGATTTAAGTGAGAACACTATGAAAGCTTATGAAAGAAATGCTGATGATGAGAATAGATTGTTCTATGTTGGTGCAACACGGACCAAGGAACATCTACATATAATATCACCAAAACAAGAATACAAAGGATATAAACTATGAGTAAAGTATGGGACAAGCAACACGGCGGGAGTCACTACCAAAAGTATAAAATTCAACCAAGCAAGTTTGTAGTAGAGAATGAATTGCTATACCCTGAAGGTTGTGCTATAAAATATATTATAAGACACAGAGATAAGGGAAAGAAACAAGATTTATTGAAAGCAATACACTTTATAGAAATGATTATAGAAAGGGATTACAAATGATACAGAAACCTATGTTCAGTCCGCAAGTAGAATGGACACCACCTGAAACATTTCCTGATCTATCAAAGTATGATGAGATTGCAATTGACTTAGAAACAAAAGACCCAGAGTTAAAACAAATGGGATCCGGCTCTGTAACAAACAGAGGAGAGATTGTTGGTATAGCTGTGGCAGTTGAAGGTTGGTCTGGATACTATCCTATTGCTCATGCTGGTGGTGGTAACATGGATAAGGCAAGAGTATTAAACTGGTTTAAAGATGTATTAAATACACCTGCTATTAAGATATTTCATAATGCTATGTATGATGTGTGCTGGATTAGGTCTATTGGCCTTAAAATCAATGGTACTATTGTAGATACCATGATTGCTGGCTCTCTCGTAGACGAGAACAGGTATAGATACGATTTAGGCTCTATGGGTCGAGATTACGTTGGAAAAGGCAAAAGCGAAGCTGTATTGAAGGAAACTGCTAACCTTTGGGGTATAGATGCTAAGTCTGAGATGTATAAATTGCCAGCGATGTATGTTGGCGAGTATGCTGAAAGAGATGCAGTTGTAACTTTAGATTTGTGGCAGAGAATGAAACAAGAAATACAACATCAAGATATACAATCTATTTTTGATTTAGAGACAGAACTTTTTCCTTGCCTAGTCGATATGCGTTTTTTAGGTGTTCGAGTAAACTTAGAAGCAGCCAACGAATTAAAAAACAAATTATCATCAGAAGAAAAAGACTGCCTACAAAAAGTAAAAATAGAAACAGGAGTAGATACTCAAATATGGGCTGCACGTTCCATTGCGCAAGTCTTTGAAAAACTGCGCCTACCATTTGACCGAACTGAAAAAACAAATTCTCCATCATTTACTAAAAACTTTTTACAAAACCATCCTCACCCGACAGTAAAATTAATTGCTAGAGCTCGTGAAATAAATAAAGCTCATACAACATTTATTGATACCATAATAAAACATACACATAAAGGAAGAATTCATGCTGAAATAAATCAGTTAAGATCTGATTCTGGAGGCACAGTTACTGGTAGATTTAGTTACTCAAATCCTAATCTACAACAGATTCCAGCTAGAAACAAAGAACTAGGACCAGCTATTAGATCATTATTTATACCAGAAGAAGGTCATACGTGGGGAGTCTTTGACTACTCACAACAAGAACCAAGATTAGTTGTGCATTACGCAGCTTTACAGAGTCTCTATGGAGTGAACGATGTATTGGATGCCTACAATGATTCAAATGTAGACTTTCACCAGATCGTAGCAGACATGGCAGAGATACCTAGATCACAGGCCAAGACTATAAACCTTGGTCTGTTCTATGGTATGGGTAAGAATAAACTACAAGCAGAGCTTGGTGTATCTAAAGACAAAGCTGATAATTTATTTAGACAGTACCATTCACGTGTACCTTTTGTAAAACAACTTATGGATAACGTATCTTCTCGTGCTCAAAACAGAGGACAAATCCGTACATTGTTAGGACGTCTATGTAGGTTTCATCTATGGGAACCTAATCAGTTTGGTATACATAAACCATTGCCTCATGCTGACGCGCTCACGGAACATGGACCAGGAATCAAGCGAGCTTATACATACAAAGCTTTAAATAGATTGATACAAGGATCAGCAGCTGACATGACAAAAAAAGCTATGATTGATTTGTACAAGGAAGGCATCACACCACATATACAAGTACATGATGAACTTGATATATCTGTTGAAAATAGTTTAGAAGCGAATAAAATAAAAGATATTATGGAAGGTGCTGTTGAGTTAGAGGTGCCTAACAAAGTAGACTATGAATCTGGACCCAATTGGGGTACAATTAAATGAGGTTAAAATATGGCTTACTTAAATGCAAATATTCCTGTACAATACGCACAGATAAAAAGAGAATATTTATATGACTTACAAAAACATCATGGAGAAGTTGAAGACTGCATTATCTTTGGTATTAGCTGTATTACAGGTCGTGCTATCTTATGGCATGCTATTATGGAAAACGGTGCAATCTTTTATCGTCTCCCAATTACGGCTTTTATTCAACGTGGTTATGACCCCAAGTCTGTTCCCAATAAGAGACTTGATGAATTGGAGCTTTGGAATTCTTTTAGTTATTATCCTGCTGTTACTACTTTTGATATCTTAGCTGGTCAATCAGGTAAATACTTTGGTAAAGATAAAAAAACTTACCATGGCAAATATTTATTTACTATTGATTTTGCACACCCAGAGAGTAATATAGTAGATACAGAACATTCTGAAATACCGCACGAGCATAAGTGCGCACACATAATGGCCCTCGAAGACGGCACGTATGCAGCACAGCCTAACAATAGAATTATTTGGAATTTACCTTCTTTCACTGTGAAAGAAACTATTCCTGATTGGAAGGTACAAACTAATGAATGGAATGTAGAAGATGCTAGTCAGTGGGTAACAGAAGATACTGACAAATTCTTTTACGAAATTGAGGAAAAGAAAAAATGAGTTTAAATTTATGTGATTTTTGTGGACACCCACACAGAGGAGCAATTTTATGTCCAGTTAATGGATGTGATTGTAATTTAGAACCTTTAATAATGATGGAGGATAAAATGTTTAAAAAAATTTGGAAAAAAATAAAAGAATTTTTTAAAAGATTAATGTTTTGGAATAGATAATATGGAGACCCATTATGGACTACCGATTTACAGCAATAGTAATAATATTACTGTGTTTACTGGCTGTTTTTTTAAGGCCTTCGTACACACCATTGAAACTAGATAAAAAAGACTATATAATTCCTCCACCAAAACCGAAAATAAATGAGTAAAAAACCTTTAAATATAAGCGAAGAAGCAGCTGTGCAGATGCCGATGAAGACGGTTGCCTCTCTGATTTTGCTCGTCGCAGCCGGCGTGTTCGCATACACCGAGCTGACGGCAAGGCTGGTATCGTTAGAGACATCACGTGAGCTGTTTGAAAATGATCTGCTCAAAAAAAGTGAGCAAATCCCTACCGATCAGGAACAACATTTTTTACTCGAAGATTTATATAAATCTGTAGAGCAGATAGAAACAAGAATTGAAGACATGATGCACAACAAAGTAAACATACAGTTTATACAAAAACAAACTGAAAAACTTC
>Ga0181404_1000558_pt1 | contig 11186 bp, 18 predicted proteins | sample 27SPOviralmetaG_FD_130133 | JGI IMG/M metagenome (GOLD analysis project Ga0181404, IMG submission 130133) | Marine viral communities from the oligotrophic San Pedro Time Series (SPOT) site, San Pedro Channel, CA, USA - 27 SPOT_SRF_2011-10-25 | ecosystem: Environmental > Aquatic > Marine > Strait... | reverse complement strand
GCTCGGTTCGTCTATCGGTTAGGACGCCAGGTTTTCATCCTGGTAAGAGGGGTTCGATTCCCCTACCGAGTACAAAATTAAAATTATGATTACAACAATAGCAATAGTACTTTTATCAATCTCATGTATCTTGTTAGCAAGAGGGGTATATAAATTACAAAAAAAAGTAAACGATTTACACAATGAAACTAACAGTAGAGTTTCACAATACTATATTGAATCACATGATAAGTTTGATAGAGATATTAATGAATTAAATTACTTGGTAAGAGAGATAGAATCTGAAATCAAATCAGATACTAAGAAAAAGTTAGAAAAGTTAACGGAACAAATTATAAAAAAGATTCCAATAACTAACGATGCGTTATTAAAAGAAATTCAGCAAATGAGAGATGATTTCTTTGCGTTGAGACAAAACTTTTAATATGATAGAATTTATAAAACATATATTAGGAATCTGTGGAGAACATTGGCATCCAAATGTTTGGACAGGATTAGCATCTTCCCCAATTATATTAACAACAGTTCATTACATAAAGTGCAAATGTGGTGGATGGTTTTCACACAAAAAAGATTGCACACATAATAATATGGGGAATTAGCTCAGCTGGCTAGAGCGCTTCGCTTGCACCGAAGAGGTCATCGGTTCGACTCCGATATTCTCCACAATGGTGGTATCTCCACTAATTTAAAAACAAAAGATGAAATATTTAAAAGAAAAGTTTGGTAAGTACTTTCAATTCAAAAATACCATTAATGGAACAGATTACTTTTTAAGAGGATTAGCAACATTACTATTTGTTATTCCAATAGGGATATGTATAGGAATCGGAGTTGCTCTAATCACAACAAACGCAGTATTAGCAGGATTATTAGTTGGGTTAGGTGCATTGGGTGTTATACCAATGTTATGGTTCTCATTAGCAACAACATATAAAAGAATCAATTCATTCTTTCCTAACAAAGCAACATTACTAACTGTACTAACATTTTTATTCTCATTTATAGTAGAGGGATTAAATCCTAATAGTGGAGTTAATTTAGATTTAGAAAACCCAACACCATATGTAAGTCCACTTGATAGTTCTATCTACATAGTATTTTTATTAGCATCATTAGTGTGGAGTTTATATTTACTATTTGGTAATTCAAAAGTTAAAAAGCATATTGGATAATGAATAAGTTAAACTTATTTATACTACTATTAACATCTTCCTTACTTAGTTCACAAAATTATGTAGGGGAGACGTTTAAGTTATCAGCGGATAGTGGTAACGTAGTATTTTTATTTGAAGATGATAACTCCGATGGAACTTATATTGGTGGTACATTTGTAAAAAGTTATTTAAAACTAAAATTAGATTCTAAAGAGTTCACAACCTTTCAATCAAACCTTAAAAAAGTAGCTAAAAAATCAGAACACACAATAGAAACCAAATCGTATGGTTTGGATAAATATAGTTGGGATGATAGTCGTTCAGTTTACATAAGGGTTGGAAACAAAATAGGAACAATTAGAAAAAAAGAAATTAAAGATTTGTTACGACTATAAAGTGGAACTAAAGCATATTCTAAAAGATATTCCTTATTTAAAATTAGATGTAGATATAAACCACACCTTACTTATAAAAGAATGTCATGATATTAGTAACAAGTACGAATTAAAACCCTACGAATCAAATCATTGGTTTGTAAAAAACAAATATAAAAAAGCATGGGAAGGTATTTGTTTAGCAAGTAGTGATGGTAAACTGTTTACAGATTTATCTGAAATAAAAGAAGAAACCTCAGAGTATAAAGATACCGAAATAAAAGATATTGCACCATACACTTATCAAGTAGTTGATAAGTTAAATGGAGGTAGACCAGATACACGAGTTAGATTAATGGGCATAAATCCAGAGAAATCTTTAGTGTGGCATTCTCATGTACAAGAACACAACCAACCTCTTAATATAATAACAGTACAGATACCAATAATAGTACCCAAAGGATTTGAGTATTGTGTAGTTGATTGGAGAGAATTCAAATGGTATAAAAGATATTGGAAGCCAGAAAGATTTAAAACATTAGAACGTTTTGAATTGGATGAAGGTAATGCATATTATTTTAACTCCTATCATTATCATAATGTTTACAACAATCATAAAAGTACAAAAAGATTATCTCTAATGTTATATCTTGATTTAAACAATAAGTTTGTACAGAGTGTAATACGAAAATCATTAAAGATATGATATTCCCTTCTCATAGAAGAAAAGCAAGATACATTAATAATAACCTTTACATTATTCACGCAGTAATACCAATTGATAGGTGTAAGAATGTAAATATGATAAAAGAGTGGTTAGGGGTAGATACTGCATTTAAGGTTCAACGAGAAGGAGCATATTGGTTTTGTGAATTAGTAGAAGAACCCGAGTGGGAAGAAATTAATTAAATATATATTTATTAGTATGAGATGGGTAGAATACTTTAGAACATTGGCTCACACAGTCAAACTTAAATCCAAAGATGAAAGTACACAGATTGGTGCAATCATCGTTGGTAAAGATAAAGAAATTGTATCTACTGGTTATAACTCATTTCCACGAGGATTACAAGATAACATTAGAGAAAGACAACAAAGACCAGAAAAATATTATTGGTTTGAACATGGTGAACGAAATGCTATTTACAATGCAGCAAGAATAGGAGTATCAACTAAAGGTTGTACTATGTATCTATCTTGTGGAATTCCATGTGTAGATTGTGCAAGAGGAATTATAAACGCAGGTATCACAAGAATCTTTTGTGAACGAGGTGTTACTACTAAAGGAGAACATTGGGAAGAAAACTACCACCGAAGTTTTTCAATGTTAGAAGAAGCTGGAATAAATATTCAGTTTTATGATGATGAATATGGTGGATTATAATACTTATACTTACCATGACAACCGAAAGATTTACAGAAGAGATTTTACATAAATCCCACTCACTTGGAATTAAAGATGATGTCTTTGAATTATCCAAAAAACTAAGAGAAGAAAATCCTACATTAAATTTCAATGGTGCTATTGAAAAAGCATATTACACCCTTACTAAAACTAAAAAATTGTAAAACCTTTATATTTATATAAAAAGGTAATACAATGGCAGAACTATCAATTACTAATTTCGGAACAGGTGCTGGATTTGGAGTAGGGGGTAATCCACCTTCAACTGGTAACACAGGTCTATCATTGGGTAGTATGAGTTTTATCAATCCTAACTTTGATTTCTCACCAACGACTCAACCATCAATGGGTGGTTTAATCCAAATAGGTAATGTAGGAAATCAAATAGATGATTTAAATCTTTTAAAACCACCTACATCTATTTTTCCATCTATAACAATACCACCTCCACCTAAACCTGTAATATACGAACCACCAGTAGATGAAACTCCAATATCATCATTCTCAACTGAGTTTGCTGATACAGCATTAAAATCTATTAAGCAACTAAAAACATATGATGGTGATATACAATTTATTGTTAGTTTTGGAGATGGTCAGTTTTGGACATCACCTTCATATAAAAAATTACTTGAAAGTGCAAAACAAAGAAATGATAAATACTTTAATATAAAAACTGCTAAGATAGTAAACTTAGATGGTCCAACATTAGGACTTTATTATAATAAAAATAAATTTAGAGTTGGTGAATTATATTCTGAAGTAGCGATTACAAAATCAATTACAAATGCACAAGAGATGTTAACTCATATAGATTGGTTATGTACTCAAGGTAAATTTTTTAGAAACACCGAAGTTGGCCAACCAATTAATGCTAAAGGTAAATCAATACCAGGTATTGGTTCTTGGATGGTTAATCATGATAAAGAAGGAAATTTCGCATTAGAATATCAAGACCAATTTAATCAAGTACAAGAAGATAAAGTATATGCAGAACAACAATTTGCTGGTCCACAATCAATTGGTAACCCACAAGAAGTAACAAGACCATCTGATATAGAAGCAGTACAATATACAGCACCAACACCACCACAAGAAATAGAAACTGTTCAGATACCAAAGTATCCACCATTCGGCACACCTGGTACTGCAGCAGAACAAAGAATACATGAAGGATTTGTTTACTTCTTTAATCCAGCACAAGATAAATGGAGAAGAGAAGATTCAATGAACCTTGGAGATAAAGAATTGGCATTACAATTTGGTAACCCTACTGCATGGGAAACCTACCAAAGTACAGAATATAGTGGACCCGATTCGGATGCAAGAAAAGAGTCAGTAATAAATCAAATATTTCAGTTAAGGTAAATCATGGTAAAGAAACATCTAGCAACAGTAAATTGGAAAACATACTTTGATACAGATTCAAATCCACGTGCCAAAAGGTATCTTGAAAGCAGGGGTTATGATGTATTTAAACAGATAGGTGGTAATATTGTTAGAGCTAAAAAAGCAAAGAAAAAAGAAATCATATTTTTAGCACACCCTAATGCTATGTCTTTGGTTAGTATACCCGAATCTGAGTATGATGAATTTTTAACAAAAGCTTTAGAATGGTTTAAGACACATGAGAACTATGAAGAATGTGCCCAGGTCTTAGATTGGAGAAGTTACATTAGGGAACATTCTGAAGTATTACTATAATTAAAAAAAGATATACTTATATAGAGAACATTGGAGCATTATGAAAGGTACTTTATTTTCGTGTGATTTCGTAGAAACTAATAACGGAACACCAAAATTTTTAGAAATGAATACGGATACAGTTGTGTATTCGGATTTTCTTGATTCCCATATTTCATGGGATGAACTAAAAACAGTTATTAGTAATAACTCACTTGACACTGTCGAGGTTGTATATAAACCAGAAATTCATAGTAACGTTGTTACACACCTATCAGAATCATTGCACACCGCAAATATCGGTATTACTACATTTACAAAACATTCTGAACAATTAAACGATATATACCCAACTCCAATTACAGATGCAAGTAACAAATTTATTCTTAGATTAGCATACGATGAAAATGCAATTGTTGATTCTACTTACGCAAAGGGTGATATTTTTGCACTAAATTTATTTAACGAATACACCGCATCATCTGATGCAGTTCCATATTACTTCTCAAGTTCTGAGGCAGATGTTGACACTGTTGATACTTTAATAAACGAATTGAATGAAGAAGCTAACATACCAGATTTAATAGTTAAAGGAACACTTTCTACAAACCATAGATATTTACAACTTTGGAAGGTTGGTAATTTAAGTGAAACTGGTTCTAATACTGATGCAGACAGAATAGAAGCGTTTAAAGGATTAGAAGTAGGTGCAGATGATTACAATAGTCTAATGATTCAAAACTACTGTCTATCAAGTGAATCGATTGATAATGGTGTTGCAACAAGTTTAAGATATTATGGTATTGTTTATGGTTCTGATTTAGAAATTCTAAATCTAGGAGAATATAGAAGAAGGCCAATATTAGATATACCAACTGAAGCAGAATTTAGAGATGGGGATGATGGAAATGATAGAAATGATTATAGAGTACCACAATATCACTACTACGAATTTTCAACATCTACTTTAGCTAAAGCAACTCAAAGAGGGATTTACGAATCCGAAACAGTTGTAAAACAAGATGGTACTAATATAGATGTTAGTACATTAGAAACGGGTTCTTGGGTACGTTCATTTGATTTAAAAACATTACCAGATGAATCTTCGGTATCTGCAGAAAACTATTTCGGATGGAGTTTTGCTGGTAGTACATTACCAACTGGTAGTGCAGTAACATCATCACTTGTAGTTTCTGTTACTCCTAAAGAAATAAATAATTTTGCAATTGCAAAAATACAAGTTAGTGGTTCGGATGAAATATATGCATCTCCCGCATCATCAATGTTATTATACAACACATCTTCAGATGAGATGAGATTTAAAAGATTATCAGATATAGATGTTACTAATGATTTTGCAATAGGTACTACAAACAATCAAATTATACCAATAACAAGTATAGATTATATTATCCTAAAAGAAAACTCAGGTTCTTTATATGATATAAACGTTGAAGAAATTGATAACTTCTTTATAGGTGATGTATCTTATTTTAGTGGTATTTTTCACAACTACAAATAAAAGGATTGATTATGAACGATTTAGATATAACAAGAAATACATACAAAACTAATTCAATTTCAAAACCAGTTACTGGCTTTGAAAGTTTATCCGCAGATAAGAAAACTAAAATTAGAACTATTGTTTCTAATTTCTTTAGTTACATAAAAGATAAACATAGTTAAACACCACTTCCCAAAAACTTAACAAATGATAAATACATACAATCAACATGGTTGGGTACATTTACATAATGTAATCTCTTCTGATGTTGTATATGAATTAAGAACTCGAGCAATCGAGTGGAGAAATTGGGTGAAGGATAAAATAAACCAACCATGTGAGTATGGACCAAAGTATCATTGGAATGGTTTAGGTTGTGCAGGTATGTATGATTCATATCTAATGGATTTCTATACATCAGATATAATGTATGATGTTTCAAGTAAAATATTACAAACAAAAGATGTTTGGTTATATAACGACCAGATTGTTGTTAAACTACCAAACGATAATTTTGAATTTAACACTCATACTGATAATGAAGCAGAAGGAACTCCCTCGGTAAACCTTTGTGTAATCTTAGATGATTTTACTGATGAGAATGGAACATTACAAATCAGAGATACAAAAGTATATCCAAAGGCAGGAGATATAGTTGCTATACATGGAGATACACCTCACCAATCAGAACCAAACAAATCAGATATCCCACGATGTTTATATGCGTGTGTTTATAGTGCATCAAGAATAAATCATCAAAAGTTTTATACTAATAAATTCAACGACCCCATCACATTAAACTTTTCTGTACTATGATAACACAGAGATTTAATGGACCAGATGAATGGAACAATCTTCATTATAACTTTTTATATAAAGGTATGATTGATTTGTTAATAGAACTAAAAGAAACCCTTCCACCAAATACACCAAAAACTATGATTGAGATTGGGAGTTATATGGGAGAATCTACAATGATGTTTGCATCTATGGGATTATTCAAAACAATACATTCAATAGACCCACATACTGGTACTGAGAAGTTCAACGAACTACATGGTCATACTTGGGATGATGTTAAACGAGAGTATAAATTAAATACAAGATACTTTGATAACATAATACACTATGAAGATTATAGTTACAACGTAGTTAACAAATTCCTTAATAAGAGTATAGATTTTATTTACATAGATGCTGAACACACTTATGAATCAGTAAAGAAAGATTTAGAATTGTATTTACCCAAATTAAAAGTAGGTGGTATTATTGGTGGACATGATTATCATCATGTATGGCCGGGAGTTTGTAAAGCAATAGATGAAACATTAGGTCATCCCACAAAAAGATTTGAAGATAGCAGTTGGATATATGTAAACAAAGAAATCATATGATTTATTGTACAGTAAGTGTAGGTGATGACTTGTGTAAGCGATATGAAACAAGTGTAAATGAATTAGCAGAAACTGAAACTGTTTATGTACTAACTGATTGTCCACAATACTTTCCTTCATGTAAAATTATAGAATACAACAGAGATGTATTTAGTTATTATGAAAAAATAATACTACTAATAAACTTAGTAACCAAATATAAAGAACGAGTAACTTTAGTAGATATTGATGCACTTCATCTTGAAGAATTTAAATGGATAGTAAACAAACAAGTTGATTTTGATAATGAATCATTATATACATTTAAAGTTTACACAACTCCAAACGATAATATAGAAAAAGTAATAAAAGACCCAAGTATCGGAATCTTTTATAAAACTTTTAAAGAAGTTGTAAGAAAGGATATAGTAGATGAAATCATTTACCCACATGAAAGAATATTATCGATGCCATATAAACAAAATCATAAAAAAATATCATCATTTATTTTAGAACTTCAAGATAAATGGGAATCGATATATCCAAAAGGATTTATATGGGAATCTTCAGAAATTTATTATGATGAATCTTACAAAGATTATAGACCGATAGATACTCCAAACTGGCATCCAGCAAACAAACACTCTAATAATGGATGTGGATACGGTGAAGGTGGGGTTCTATCTTATTGTAATTCATTATTTAATTTAAAAATTAAACAGATAAGATTAACTAACAATCTTATATAACAACATATTTATAATAAATGTTACTTTATGAATACAACAAAAATTGTTACTAAAGATATCACTCAACTAAAAGTAAGTGTTGACCATTACGAAAATCGAGATTATGAATGGGATGGTCGATTTACATTTGATGTACTTACAACTCCAATAGAAGTTAAAGCAAAAGAAGCCAAAGTACGAAGAGTACTTGAAAGACTCAATGATGATATCAATTGGCCTGAAGCACCAACATACGAAGATGTATTGGAAATGGTAGAGTTTGGTTCACAATGTTGGATTCTTATGTATGAAGATTTGGCGTGTGGATGGTACTGGTTAAACACAGAACAAATTACTAAAGACTTCAAATCACCAGGTCAAAAGTTAAAACCACATGAAGTATATCTTGGTACAGGTACAGTATCAAGAAAAGATAAAAAAGTTGTAGATGCTTCTTTAATTGCTTTTAGACAAGCAATTGAATTGGGACTTAGATACAACAGAAAGGAGGTTGCATATCTGTATTGTGATAATTGGAATCATTGGTCAATTAAACTATGTAAAGGTTCAGGTATGTACGAACACAATTTTATAGATGAATAATTCATTTAAAATATCAGAAGATAACTTACAAAAGTTAGAATCACTATTATTACAAACACCAATTCTACTAAATGATGATAGTGATTTTGAAGTAGAACTAAAAGAAGTTTATAGACTAATTCCAAGGTTAAAACCTCATAGTAAAGATTCTCATCTTTTACCACATATTGGAAAAGCTAATACTGCAATAAGGTATTATACTTTAACAAACAAAAAACTTAATGATTATATTAGAAAATTATTCAATGAATCGAATAAAGAACTAATAGTAATTTCAGAAGTAACATATGATGTAGGTGGATTTGCATTACCTCATTTTGATCCTGATTCTAAAATAACTTACAACCTAATGATAGGAGATTCCTTCGAAGGGGGTGATGTCCATTTAGAAGAGGTATTGCAGGATTTCTATAAAAGAGGTGATGTTGTATTTTTTAATGGTGCAAACCAAAAACATAGTGTAAGTGAAATCACCAATGGAACTAGAGTTATGTTATCAATATGGTTTTCATCAAAAGAAACAAAACAAACAATGGGGTTACTATGATTTATGCAACTAAATGTATTGGTGAAGAGTGGAACTCAAAATATGTAAACTCTGTAAATAAGTTTTCTAAAAACAATGAACTTCATATCTTAACAGACAACCCCTCTTTGTTTGATAATGGAATATGTTATCAATATGATAGAGATGAGTTTAGTTACTACGAAAAAATAAATCACATACTAGACCTTTCAGAAAAACATAAACAAAGAATTACATATATAGATTCTGATTGGTTAGAGATATACGATACAGCAAATAGATTAGATGATAGTAGTTTATATACTTACTCAATTTTTAATATATTTAAAGAACCTGTAAGTAATTATATCAGTACAGAACAGCATCCAAAAATAAAAGAACAATTTAAAAAAATAAATCATGAAGTATTAGAAGAGTGGTATATACCCGAAGCGATTATATCATTTCCATATAGAAACGATTTATCAGTTATAAAAAAAGATTTTAATACATTACAAAAACCACATGAAGCAATGTTTAATACAAAACCACATAGAAGAGAAGTTACTCGATATAGTAGAGTTGGTATTGGATATGGTGAGGGTTTAGTAATTACTGCGATTGCAAGTAAATATAAAATTAAGGTTAAGGATTACTCTGAGTTTCCTAATAGGACTTGGAGAAAAGAACAAATAATTTAAAAGGAGAAGAATGGGAACACAAAACATTAGTAAAAATCCCCCAAAAGGAAAAGTTAGATTTTCAATATCATTATCAGAAGAACAAAAGATGGCTAAGACAAATATCTTATATCATCCTTATAACTTTGTTCTCGGAAAAGCCGGTAGTGGTAAGACGTTACTTGCAGTACAAATAGGATTAGATATGTATTTCCAAAGAAAGATTAATCAAATCATTATAACAAGACCAACAGTATCAAACGAAGATAATGGATATCTACCAGGTTCACTAGATGAAAAGATGGAGCCTTGGTTAGTTCCAATTCGTTCCAATATGAGAAAGGTTTATAACAAACCTACAATATTAGAAAAGATGGAATCTGATGAAAAGATTGAGTTAGTATCTCTATCTCACTTTAGAGGAAGAACTTTTGATAATGCTTGTGTAATTGTAGATGAGTTCCAAAACTTAACTAAACAACAACTTAGTATGGTTTTGGGTAGATTGGGTAAAGGTTCAACTATGGTTCTTTGTGGAGACCCTCAACAAATTGATTTAAAGTTTGCAAATGATTCTGCTATACACGAAGTACCAAAGGTTAAAGAATCTAAATATGTTTACTCAGTTAATCTATTAGATAACCACAGACACGAATCCTTAGATGAAATATTAAGATTATTACAGAATTATGCTTAATGTATTACCTGGAAGTTTTGATTTACATATAATAGATACTTGTAATTTAAATTGTAAGGGTTGTGTGGTTTTAGATTATCTTCAAGATGGTCGAATAACTAATTCAAGATATGAATTAAGTGATGTAAAAGAAGTAATAGAAAATCTAACACGATTAGATTTACATTTAGAAGAGTTAAAAATATTAGGTGGAGAACCAACGCTCCATACAAACTTAGATGAAATTGTAGATTATTTACTAAGTACAAATCGATTTGATTTTTTATCTCTTGTAACTAATGGATTAAACTTTACTCCAAAGATAGTTAATACTTTAAAAAAATTAGATAGATTAGTAATCTCAGTATATCCACTCGAACAAGATTTGGGGGATATAATACAAGCATCTGATTTATACAAGGATTTAAGTTCTCATGTAGATGTATCCTTTTGGAGGCAGAATGGATTTCATTTATGGGGAGAAGAAGAAGATAATAT
>Ga0181404_1000552_pt1 | contig 11263 bp, 16 predicted proteins | sample 27SPOviralmetaG_FD_130133 | JGI IMG/M metagenome (GOLD analysis project Ga0181404, IMG submission 130133) | Marine viral communities from the oligotrophic San Pedro Time Series (SPOT) site, San Pedro Channel, CA, USA - 27 SPOT_SRF_2011-10-25 | ecosystem: Environmental > Aquatic > Marine > Strait... | reverse complement strand
GAGGATTATACGATAAAGGTGATGTTAAAACGCAGTTAATTAAACTGCAAGAGGAAATGGGTGAGCTCGCGAAAGCTACACTTGAAAATGATAAACCAGAAATCATAGATGCCGTTGGCGATATGGTTGTGGTTTTAACTAACTTAGCACATTTAAACGGTGTACATATAGAAACGTGTATAGCAGAAGCATACAACGTAATATCTAAACGTACAGGTAAAATGGTTAACGGAACATTTGTTAAAGATGCAAATTAAAACAAGCGATAAGATAGTACAAGCTGTACTAAGGAAGATGGACGAACGTAGTCTTGTTGGCCAAAAGAAATATGGTCAAACAATGATGAACGAAATAGATACTGGTAAGAAAGATCTTCATATGTTTTTGACTGATGTACAAGAGGAGATAATGGATGCGTTGTTATATATTGAAGCTGCAAAAAGATGTTTGCAAGATGAAATAGAAGAGGCAATGCTTAAACAAATCAACGTACATGAAGAAGAAGAACTATAGAAGAAAACGAGGTCCTGTTGTTAGTAAAAAAGTTACTATAGACGGGATCAAGTTTGCCTCCGGTTTAGAAGCGTATATGTATAAAGCTTTAAAATCGGCTAAAATACCAGCTGCCTACGAGGGTAGTACGTATACAATATTTCAAGGTTTTGATTTAAATGTTACTTGTTACGAAAGATGTGCTAATGGAAAAGGTGATTACAAGGATAGAGGTAATAAAAAAATATTGCCAATTAAATATACTCCTGATTTTATAGGCAAAGGGTTTATAATAGAAACAAAAGGTAGAGCTAATGAAGCTTTTCCTATGCGTTGGAAGTTGTTTAAACATTATGCAGAGCATAATTTAAATTCAACTTTGTATAAACCTCAAAATCAAAAAGAGTGTGACGAAACAGTTAGATTAATACTAGAAAATGGCTAAATTAATATTACAAAATTACTCGTGGAAACCTAAAAAGAAAAGACCAGGTGTACACAGTAAAAATAAAAACACAAAACAAAAATCAGGTAAGTATTACTCAGGTACTCCTTACCGAGGACAAGGAAGATAATATGGAATTAAAACAATGGGAATTAAGTTTCGGTTTATTTACCGGACTTTTGTTTGGATACAGAAGTTATCCAGATATAGTAGATAATAAAGTAGATCATGTAATATACTTGTTTATCTTTGACGTTTGCTTAACATTAAAATATTAAACATGGGACTATTTAAAGAACGTATAGCGTATAAACCTTTTGAGTACCCTGAGTACTACACAGAAGGTTGGTTAAAACAAGCTCAGGCATTTTGGTTGCACACTGAAATACCTATGAGCGGAGATGTTAAGGACTGGAACGAGTCTTTGACAGTAAAAGAGAAAAACCTAGTAGGAAACATCCTGCTAGGCTTTGCTCAGACTGAATGTGCAGTAAGTGATTACTGGACTCAGAAAGTAGTATCGTGGTTTCCAAAGCACGAGATACAACAAATGGCTATGATGTTTGGCTCGCAGGAAACTGTACACGCTGTAGCATATAGTTATTTAAACGAAACATTAAAATTAGAAGATTATGAGGCGTTTTTACATGAACCAGCTACGGCTGAGCGTTTTGATAACCTTGTTGCATATGATGGCAATGATACCGTTGGTATCGGAAAGTCACTGGCTATTTTTTCTGCTTTCGCAGAAGGAGTATCTTTATATTCTGCTTTTGCAGTTTTGTATAGCTTTCAGTTACGTAATTTACTCAAAGGTATCGGACAGCAAATGAAATGGTCTGTAAGAGACGAGTCATTACATAGTAAAATGGGTTGTCAATTATTTAGACACATGTGTGAAGAGGATAAAGATCTATTAAATAAATGTAAAGAGGATATTTTAGATGCCGCAAAAACAATGGTTGATCTTGAAGAAAAGTATATTGACAAAATGTTTGAGATGGGTGATATAGAAGGCATGAAAGCTTATGATCTTAAACAATTTATAAGAAAAAGAGCTAATGAGAAACTTATTGAACTTGGTTATAAAAAGAACTTCAAGTATGACAAAGAAGCAGCAGGTAATCTTGATTGGTTCTATCATCTTACCGGCGGGCATACTCATACTGATTTTTTCGCGATTAGGTCTACGGACTATAGTAAGGCTAACGAAGGAGAAGATTTTGAAGATGTATGGTAAGTAGATATAAACTAAAAAAAATTTTAGTAGAAAGAAGAAGGCAATTAAGTGAATTAGAAAGAATGGCTACTCGTATTGGATATATGGGTGCCGGCTTTCTAGTTGCTGCACAATGGACATTAGAACCTTGGTTATATATAATAGGTTTTATTTGTGTCATGATACAAACAGGGTCAAGAAAACAATGGAATTTAGTCGCATTAAATCTTAATGGTTTAATTGCGTGGATAAAACATTTAATAACATAATATGTGGAGTAATAGATGGAAAAAGGGTATAGACTACCCAAGTTGGGCAGAGTCCGACGTATATAAGAAAACAATACAAGGAGGATATTTATTAGAAGATGAAACACCAAAACAAGCGTACAGAAGAGTTGCTAAAGCAGTTGCGAATAGATTACAGAAAAAAGAGATGGAGGAAGTCTTTTTTGATTACATCTGGAAAGGTTGGCTTTGTCTTGCTAGTCCTGTTCTTAGTAATACTGGTACTGATAGAGGTTTACCAATAAGTTGTTTTGGTATTGATGTTGCAGATAGTATAATAGATATAGGCCAAAAAAATTTAGAGATGATGCTGCTCGCTAAACACGGCGGTGGAGTAGGTATCGGTGTAAATCAAATTAGACCCGCCGGAGCTAAAATAACAGGTAATGGAACAAGTGATGGGGTTGTACCGTTTTGTAAAATATACGATTCGACAATACTTGCTACTAATCAAGGATCTGTCAGAAGAGGAGCTGCATCAGTTAATATTAATATTGAACACGCCGACTTTGAAGACTGGCTTGATATTCGAGAGCCAAAAGGAGATGTTAATCGTCAATCACTCAACCTGCATCAGTGCGCTGTTGTCGGTGATAAGTTCATGCGAAAGCTTAGAGATGGAGATAAAGTTTCAAGGAGGAAATGGGGCAAGTTATTACAAAAACGTAAAGCAACTGGAGAACCTTATATCATGTTTAAAGGTAATGTTAACAAAAATAACCCTTCAGCATACAAAGACAATGCTTTAAAAGTACATATGACTAACATCTGTAGTGAAATAGTTTTACACACAGATGAGAATCATAGTTTTGTTTGTTGTTTGTCTAGCTTAAATTTAGCTAAGTATCATGAATGGAAAAACAGTAATTTAATATACGATAGTATATGGTTTTTAGACGGTGTATTAGAAGAATTTATACAGAAAGCAAAAAATAGAAGAGGATTTGAAAACGCCGTTAGATCTGCTGAAAAGGGTAGGGCATTAGGTCTTGGTGTTGTCGGATGGCATACTTATTTACAACAAAAAGGTTTACCCTTTGAAGGATTATTAGCACAATATGAAACAAGAAGAATATTTTCACAAATTAAAATTGAATCGGAAAGAGCTAGTATGGCGTTGGCTGAAACATTTAACGAACCACTATGGTGTGTTGGTACAGGATTTAGGAACACTCATCTTAGAGCTATTGCTCCTACTGTTAGTAATAGTAAGTTATCTGGGAATATTAGTCCTGGAATTGAGCCTTGGGCTGCTAATGTATTTACAGACCAGTCTGCAAAAGGCACTTTCATACGTAAAAACCCTACTTTAGAAAAAGTATTAAACGACAATGATTTAAACAACAAAAAAATATGGGATCAAATACTAAAAGACGGAGGTTCAATACAGGGAATCAAAGCATTAGAGAAAATTACATTGGGAGATCACGACATACCAATCAAAGAAGTATTCAAAACTTTCAAGGAAATAAACCAACTAGATTTAGTTAATCAAGCTGGCATACGACAACAGTACATAGATCAAAGCGTTAGCTTAAATCTAGCGTTTCCTTCTGAAGCAGAACCTAAGTTTATAAACAAGGTTCATTTAGATGCTTGGAAAAAAGGTATTAAGACTTTGTATTATATGCGTACCGAGTCGGTACTTAGAGGAGATATAGCTGCTAGTGCAACTAGTGAAGATTGTTTAAGCTGTGATGGATAAAAAAAAGGGGGATTAATTTCCCCCTCTTTTATTTGGCCTCACCGGTGTTGGTGGGTTTGGTAAGTTCGGTGTAGGTTTAACCCTAGGTTTCACTGTACCACCGTTACCACCTGTTGTGTTGTTATTGTTATTGCTTGGTGCATATATTGGTCTACTGTTTTGCCAGTTATAATTATAGTTCCAATGGTTGTTATAAGGTCTCCAATAATCATTACCATAATGTATTACTTTATAATAAACATTAGGTTTAATCATATTTATAGGTAATCTCAACGTATCACCTTGTTCTGTTACCGCTAGAACATGTGTTATTAATATCTTAGGTTGTTTCTGTACAGTACAGCTACTTACTAAAAGTATTAGTGCTAATAATCTTAACATTTCCATCTACGTCTTGCGGCTTTACCTCTTTCACCAGTCCAACCTTTTGATCTTGCACAAAAAGATTTTCTACGTTTAGCGGCTTTACTACCGGGTTTTACTTTACCTGTTACAGCTGTTTTTAATTTACTACCAGGATTTTTAGCTCTATAAGATTTTACACCTTTAGCTGTCATACCAGCACCTTCTTCAGTTGTTCTAAAGTTTCTACCCTTACCTTTAGTTGTTTTTCTTACGTCTGGTTTCTTTTTTCTTTTTTGCAAAGGAGAGCACGTGTCACAACTACCTTGTGATTCACCACAAGTAGGACAACCAGCTTCCCTAGTTTGCAAATGTCTTTGTAACCAAGTCATATTATTTCTTTTTAACGCAGTTAGGAACTTTTCTACCGCCTTTAGTTTTCATACCAATAGCTTCATAACCTTTCCAACAAGCACTTTTTAAACCTTTACCTTTTTTCTTTTTAATAGGCGCGGCTAAAACAGCAGATTTGAATTTAGGATTCATATCTGAATCAGGATCATTAGCTTCTGCCTTTAATGCAGTGTTAAATTTCATAGCTGATGGCTTGCATGAAGCCATTATTTTTCCCATGTAACTCATATTACCATATATTTAGTTTTGTTATTATCATCTTTATATGCTTTTAAGCATCTATTTCTATTATCTTTTTCGTTTACGTAGCTTACGTGTACCCAGTTAGGATTCTCATCTGTACCAAACTCCCATATCATTTGATCATAATCTAAGTTTTCTTTAACCCAGTTATACATTTCTGCATTAGTAGCATGTCCAAACGTATCATCAATATCAATCGCTTGTCCGTGACAATGCTGTGATTTTGCTGACCCGCCAATAGCTTTATTAAGTTCTGGTCCACGATAAAACGAATTGATCTTTATAGGAGCTCCCACGTGCATTCTAAGAGGTTCAAATACTTTTTCGGCGATAAGCTTCATGTTTAATAAATGAGCCTCAGACGGATCATTTTTTAAATTAAGTCTTTCAGCTGTTCTGCTATACACACTTTCCTTATAACTTACGTGTTTACTTATCTTTTGCATTATTTTCTACCTTTTCTAGCTTTACCTTTTAAAGCTCCAGGTATATCATCAATTTGATTACCTACTTGCTTTATAGCGCTAATGACATCTTTTATCTCTGCTTCAGTAAGCTTTTTTCTTTTCTTTATTTCTGCTAATGTAGCAATTGCTTTTTCATCGATAGTAGTTTTACTCCATAGAGCTTTCCACATATCTTTCCAGTATTGTTTAGTTAATTTCCACATACTTTTTTTTATTAAATAAATTAATTGTAACACTCAATGTTATACCGCCGAGTGCTGTTGCGGCTAGATCTCTTTCGTCAAACCTATTACCAGGTTGTGATGAGTCTACTAATTCTTTTATGGTACCAGCTAAAATAGCTGTACCTATACCAGCAAGCATAGCTTTCTTTTTATTTTTTGTTTTCTTAAAAACATACGTATACCCAGCTGCGCTAGCAAAACTACCAGCCGCAAAGTGTAGTTGTTTATCTTTTTCTTTTAATAATTGCGCATTACTTACAAATGCAGATAGTACAAAAAGGACACATAATTTAAAATTTACTTGCTTTATTAACTTCATTTATTGACTCCTGTATTTCTTCTATTGTTGTTGGTAATTCCAGGTCTAACCCTGCTTTCCAAACGGTTTCTTTTATACCGTCTTTAAATAAAATTATAGTAGGAGCCATTCTGACTCTATATTTCTTTTTTGCTTGTGGAGTTTCAGCAATGTTTACTCTGTAATATATTGCATCTTCTATTTGTTTCCACTCAGCTAAACAATTAGCCTCATTAAACTTAGCCCAAAATTCTACAACAACTGGTTTGTTGTTATCATCTCCAAAAGCTACTTTTTCATTTATCTTACTTTCAAAATCACTGTCACTTAACCAGTATTGTTCTGGAACATCAACTTGACTAAATGATAAAAATGGTATTAAAATTAAAATTAATTGCTTCATTAGTTATTTTTTTGTATTTCGTATATTCTCTCGTCTAGTTTATCTAGCTTTTCTAATATCATTTCTACATCATCTTGAGTATCCATAATAGTATTACGTATTAACTCATCTTTTAATTCCCACTCTGTTTTAGATATTGTAGGCTCAGGCATTTCCATAGCTAAAGCTATATCTGCTTTTAAACTAAACCAAACACCTGCTAAAGACACAACACCGAAGATCAATGCTCCTATTGTTTTTAACGATAAACCAAAATCTGGCTTACCATCACCGTCAATATCTAAACCTATCTTGTAATTTTCGTCGAGTTCTTTTGCCATTTTATTTCTCTTTTAATTCTTCAATTGTTGCTATAAGTTTTTCTACATCTTTCTGTAGGTATTCAATTCTTAAATCTTGCTTAGCATCATCTGGCAAAGCACCCATTTCACCTCTAGGCCATTTTATTCTAAACTCATCGTTTAGTGTTTGGTTGTACTCTAATCTAACAAGCGTGGAGTCTATAGCTCCTATTTTAGCTGTTAGATCAAACCATATACCAGCTATAGATATAATACCTATGATTATACCTATTAAAGTTTTTATATCAAGTTTTACTTGTGATTTTTCTGATAACTCTTCCATTATCTAAAAGTGTAATTAATTCCAAAGTTGGAGTTAAACATCTCTGTATCCCAAAACTTAGTGTATTCACCTTCTATGAATAAACCAATTGATTTACTAACTTTGACACCAAATACTAGACCTGCTTGATAATCACTCCACTGCTCACCATCTAGTAAATTATTATGTCCACCTTTACCCCAGCTGTTTCTGTGTAAATAGCTGAAATCCTCATTACCTTTTATATACTTGTGATAAGGTAGTATCCAGCTACCATAAGCGTGTAGCCAGAAGTTAGCTTTGTAATGATAAAAATCAAATCCGACGATAGGTGCAATTTCAGCAAACGCATCTAACTCAGACCAAGCTTCTTTATTATATCGATTCAACAAACTAGGCATTATACGGTCTCTAAAATCAGCATCGGTATAAGCAACGGTTTGACCTTGTTCGTTTATCCAATACCAATCATATGTTTCGTTTCCATCTTGATTAGTTTGACTATAGTATATATCTTGATAACCATATTCATAACCAAGAGTATACCAAGGATTCATTGCATCACCATTCTCATCTTCCATGTTTAACCATATTTCTACAGGGTTATAACCGTAAGGACGTTCATGTGTACGGTATATAGCTCCAGCAGATATACTAAACTTCTTACCTATTGGTAACCTGGCTCTTATTTCACCAGATAAATATTTAAAATCTATTTTACCAGTTTCTCTAGCTTCAAATTTAGCTATATGATAATCACCTGTATGTCTTACAAATAATCTTTTGTTTGTAAACATGTCACCATTATGTCTTTCTTTTTCATAATGTAATAAATATTCTAAACCTTGAACGGCTGAAGTTGGTGCAGATAAACCTATTTGTTTTTCTACTTGTTGATTACCTGTCCAAAATGTACCTGGTTTAGTTTCATAATCAAACCTAGCTAGTTTACGTATACCAAATCCATATCTATAATTATAAGGATGGTAGTCAGCTCTATCTTCTACTTGAGGTATGCCATAAAAATCGTCAGGATTTGTACGTATAAAGTAATTTGGTTGTACAGCTTGAGCATTTTCTATATTACCCGCAGCATAAAATGTACCATACTTTAGAAAGTCTTTGTATACGTCTTTAAGAAATTGTGCATTAGCATTGCTAGATATTAGCAGAACTAATACAATTAGTAGTTTTTTCATAGTAGAGTGGTTTAGTTTAAGGATCACTTGTTTTTGTTATTTTTTATATTCTTTTATATACTTGTTTCTATCAGCTTTACTCATCATCCAAAATTCATTTTGAAAATCCTTATCCATGTAAGGTAGTATATTCATGTAAAAATCAGTCTGAACTTGTTTTGTTTTAGCTCTTGTTTCTTTACCTTTTTGTATACCTTGTATTTTTCTTCTTTCTTTACCTTGAGCTTTTATAAGATCTTCTTCTTCGTTTTTAGCACCTATATCCCATGTTCTCCAACCTAAAGCTAAAGCTATTCTTTGCCAGTTAGCATTTCTACTATCTGTTGCCTCAACTAAAGCGTCGACCTCAGCAACAACTCTATCCATAGGTAAATTAAATGCAGCTGAAACTAAATTACCAACCATATCGTAAGCTGGACTTAAGTTTAGTCTACCGTCAGCCATCACTGAAAAACCTCTTTCTTCAATAACATCTTTATTGAATTTTTTAGTCTGCATTGAGTTGTATACTTTTCTAAACTTAGATCCAACAGAAGGTGATACATTTGCTAATTCTAATAACGTATATGTATGGTCAGCTGTAAAACCTTTAGCTTCTTCTTTTTGATACCTTAGTATTGCATTTTTAAGAGTAGATAACACAGCTCCTTTGATACCAGATCCACGTAATAAAGTGTCTATCATGTTGTTTATCACTTTAGCTTGCTTTGCTTCTTCATGTTTACCTTGTTTTTCCATGTCATCAAATTCTTCACCTTCAAACCCTGGTAGTAGCGCGAACATTGCGTTTTGTAAAAATGTAAATATAAAGTTTTGTATCATACCATAATATATGATTTTACCCATGTTGGTGAAATCACTTTGCGTTTGTGACATGTCTGGATAACGTTGTCTTCTTAAAATCATTATACCAGCTTTTTTCTGCAGCCTAACCATCTGCATTGGTGTGTTCTGGAAGTTAAGTATAAATCTACCAAGTACACTAGCTTGTTCTTGGGATATTAATGCTGGATCACCAGACTGCTGTGTCTCTTCAGTAACATTAGAAAAATCTTCCCAAGCTTTAGCCTCAGCCTCTGTTTGCGGCATACCTTTCTTTAAATAAGTATTTAATCTGTTTCTATAAAAAGGAGCACCACCTGCTGCAATAGCAAAGTTATCTACTAATTGTGTAGGTGTAAAACCTATTTTAAGTAAATAAGATATAACAGCGTTAACTTTATTACCTTTACCTCTTTTAGCTGCACTAGCTATTTCCTGCCATTGTAAATCTGTTTGTAAACCTCTTCTTCTTTGCTTTAATTTAGGTGAGTTCCATATGTATACAAAGTCTTTCCAAAATTGAGGTTGATTAGCGTAAGCCATAGCAGCTTTCATTGGATTGTTGTCAGACCAGTTTAAAAAGTTTATTGTTGATATACTTTGTAATAAAGCAGATTTTCTGTTAAAGAACATAATAGTACCTACAGAGTTATTAACCCAGTTTAACCAAGCGTTTACCTGTCTGTTTTGACCTACGGTTCTGTTTGTTCCGTTAGTCATTCTAAATAATATATCTTTCAAGGCCTCAACGTATCTAGTACCATATACCGCTTCAAGCTTACTCATAACATCAGGGGTAAACGTAGATTCAATTATGTTTAACCAATCTTTTAAATAAGCTTTTCTACCAACCTTATTAGATAAGTTATTTAGATCGCTTAATATAGTTCCAACATCCCAACCTTGTTCTGGTTTTATATATAGGTTATCAACACTACCTATTTTTTCTATACCATCAGCAAAACCTTTTATGTTTTCGTTTTTTATAACAGCTTTAGTGGCATCAAGTATATCTCTTTTAGACAAACCAGGTATTTGTTGATCTTGTTTATTCCATATATAAATCCTTATAGCTTGATCATATGTAAAGTTACCATTAGGTATAAGATCATTTAGTATTTTATCTATGTTTTTATAACCTTTTAAAAGTTTATTGTAATCAGTTTTAATAATAGTTTTAGCTATATTTATAGCGTCTACACTTTTAAAATATGGTTTAGCTAAGTTATCTATTAACCATTGTCTATCTTTACTACCCTTCTCGCCTTTACCAGTTAAATAAGTTAATAAACCTACAAAGTCTTCTGCTGAAGCTGGCATAAACATTTCATATTTACCTATATCAGCACCTCTTCTTTTTGCTACAACCTCTGAGTATTTTGTTTCTTTTCTTACTCCACTTTGGTTTTCTATTATTTGGTTTATTTTTCCTTCAAACTTATTATCAGATTTACTAAACGCTAATTCAACTCTACTTTTAACATCTACATCTTTTAATATATCAGATACAGCTTTTATATTCTTAATAGCATCGTCAGCAAAATAAAAGTCATTATAACCCTCAGATACTTTGTTTATAATCCAATCAGCTTTAGCCTCTGGTCTACCGTCTTCTAGTCCAGTTATATTATCTATAGGTATATTTAAACCAATACCTTTTAAAAACGCGTGTATAGCATACGCTGCTTCTTGTGGTCTAGCTGTTAAAACAAATATATCACCTGTACCAAACTTACCAGCTCTTTTGAAAGCTAAATCAGCTAAAGGACCTTTTTCACCTTCAACAACTTTGTTAAACTCACTAAAATCAAACTTAGCACCAGCAGCTTCAAGATCAGCTGATTGTAAAGCAAATTCAGTGGCATCTATTTTAAACTTTTTATTATCTAATGTAACTAGTATTTTACTTTTTGTTCTAGCTAAAGTATCATCAAAATCAAAAACACTAATACCTTTCTTTTTAGCTACAGACTTACTATTAGCTTGTTGTAAGTTTTTTCTAGTTGTAGATGTTTTGTTTATATCGTTTGATAATATTTCTTTTGCTTTTTTATCTCTTATGTATTCAGCAGAATTTACACCTGATATATGATAATGATT
>Ga0181404_1000545_pt1 | contig 11304 bp, 13 predicted proteins | sample 27SPOviralmetaG_FD_130133 | JGI IMG/M metagenome (GOLD analysis project Ga0181404, IMG submission 130133) | Marine viral communities from the oligotrophic San Pedro Time Series (SPOT) site, San Pedro Channel, CA, USA - 27 SPOT_SRF_2011-10-25 | ecosystem: Environmental > Aquatic > Marine > Strait... | reverse complement strand
TGTGTAAATCTTAATAAATCATCTAATTCTGCGTTTCCTGTATTAGCACCTAAGTCTGTTGTTAATGGTTCAACAAAAGCATTTCTTGGAACTCTTTTTGCGTAAGAAGGTTCAATACTAATATTTTGATTACTTAATGATAAAGGATTTACTCCTACTGAAATATCTTCGGCAACAGGTAAAGTTGGTCTTACTCTTTTACCTTTGAATGATTTAGTAGCAAGTGGATTAACTCCTACTGATATATCTTCAACTGGTATTCCTTCTTCATTATGAGTTGGTAATCCCTCTGCTAATTCTTTTGGAATGGGAACTTTCGGTAAATGAGGGTCAGGTAAATTCCTTACTCGTGTATCTAAATCTTCTTGAAATTTATTTCTTTTTGGTGGAGGTCTTGTATCTATATCTTCATCAGCACTATTCAAATCCGTCATTTTGTGTAATGTATCTAATTCACCGTGTTTTAGTGCGTGATTAGTTAATGCTTCAAATTTACCTCTTAATCCCTCATTATCAGCAAGTTTTGCTCTACCGTCATTACTTAAAAAGTTTTCTAATTTATGAGTTTGATATGGGTTCAACGCATTCATATTACCTCCTCGTGTGCTTACTACATTAACATCTATATTTGACTTGCCTTGAAGATAAGCAGTTTGAAGACTTGGTAAATCGTCTTGTGTTCTCCATAATGTATGTTTTGTTCCTGTAAATATATCAGGTCTATTAACTATGGTCTTTCCAATAAAACTATTAAATCCAGTATGGGGGACATCATATGCTAATGAAGCAGATAATCCTTTCATACTTCCCAAACTGTATCCAGCAGTTTCAACATTTGCTTTACCATATTTATTAATAGCATTTCCTAATTGTTCTCTTGATGAAGTAAAATGATTATGTGTTTGTTCGCTTCCCATATAAATACGGGCATCAGCATCTAAATCATTCAAGTTAGTTTTATCTGTGCCTCTAAATGCGACCACTACTTTACCTGTATCTTCATTCAAAGCAACTACACCACCAGCATCACTTAACTCCTCGTCAATTTTCCACGCAGGGTCTAATCCAACTTGCTTTACATAGTTCTCACTATCCATTCCATTATTTCTGTAATATTTACTTGATACTTCTACTAACTTTGCCTTTTCAATTGCTTCGGGTGGTAATTGGTCGTGTGTTGTATCAGTTGCTCTTTTTAATGAAAAATTACTAACTAATTTTTTTATGTTTTCTTGTATTTTACTTTTTGTTTTATCTTTTTCTTTTTCAGTAGATTTTGTATCAGGTTTTTTATTTTCTTCCTTCAACAATTTCAACAAATAATTTATATACGCCACTTCTTCACCATAGCGTTGTTGGTCTTCGGGACTAAATGTTTTTTGTAAATTATTTAATCGTTGTGTTTCATAATCTATGAAAGCATCATCATTCATTATATAATTTATTACAAGATTTTTATTATAATAATAATGTTGTAATATAATATAAATGGATAATATCCTACAACCACTTAGACAATATGTAATCCACATAAGAAGTAAGGACAGCGATAGGGAGGGAGAACTAAACTCTCATATTTTTGTAGATTTGGTTGAACCAATTACAATTAATCCCAATACAGAAGAAATACACCAAATAGTTTTATCAGGGGAAATTCCTTATAGTTTTTATAATATATCTCCTAATGTTAAAAATAATGAATTGAAATATAGTATTTCAGGTGTAGATACTGTATATACTTTTCCGTCAAAAATGTATGATATAAATGAATTGATTAGAGTAATAACAGATGATACAAATTTACCACTTACCGCTACATATGATAAATTTACTATGAAGATTAGATTAACAAGCACAAGTCCAAATACTATAACCATTAAATGGACTGAAAGCAATTGTTTTAAAGTATTAGGATTTTCCAATTTAACTGATAAAGATGTTGTAGTAGGAGGAAATATTATAAGTGATAATGTTATTGACCTTGCTACAATTCATTCATTACAAATCAAATCAAGTGCTTCTTCTAATATGGTTTTTTCAACAAGAGCAGGATTTTCCCAAACTATTCAAAAGGTAAGTGTTGATGTAAATTCAGGTGATATTATTTATTTAAATCATAATGATAGTCGCCAACATACATTACTACATTCAAATATAGAAGCACTGGATTTACGGATTACAGACCAAAATGATAATTTAATTAATTTCAATAATATTAATTATGAAATATCAATAGGATTTTTTATTTATCCAATTAATAAAGAAGGAAGACCAAAGACAATTAATACTAATACAAGAAGAGCATTAACTAATAATATTAATAATAATAATAGTGGAGCATTTAATCCTCCTCCTGTTATTAGAGAGAATATAGGGCAACAAGATATAAATACTATTAATAATGATATAACTAATTTAGATAATGAAGAAACTGATGCCGAACATAAAACTAAAAGATTAATAATTGATGAAGTCATTTCAAGAATGTCTAAGAATTAACAATTCCATAGGATTTTCCTACTCCAATAATTAGCACTATCTTTATTATTATATGTTAATTTACCTTCTTTATCTTTTATTCCCTTTGACCTTTTACAATATGCTTCTTTTCGCTTTTCGTCTTTATGTTGTGTAAAGTCTTCATATCTACTATCACCGAAGTGGATAATTCCTTTCTTTGTTTTAACCATAAATTTTTTATTTTTTCTTTTAGATTTTTCAGGTTTATATAATTCCATATATATTATACAATATTTTATTTCTTTTTTTTCAAATGTATTTTATCTATTTTATATGATTTTGTTTCAGGATTTACAGAAGCATAAACCCTTGAATATCCCCATTGTTGAGGACTTTTAACAGTTTTTCTTACTGACTGTCTATTAGAATTATAAGCACCTTCACCTTTTTCAAAAATAGTTTTAATACCTTTATATTGAAAACCTGTTATATCACTTATCTCTTTTAATGAATGTGGTTCATTTAATTTGAAACCATACTTTTTATTGAACTTTTGTTTATTTGTATAAACCATATATATAATTTATACAATATTTTATTTTCCAATTTGTTTCATTGCTAAGTCGTGAGCGGATTGTAGGCAATGCCCTTTAAGCATTAACTCTTTCATCTTCTTAATATGTTTTTCAGTATGAAATTTCTTATGGGTCTTCATTAATCGTTTTTGAAGAACTGATAAATCTTTCTTTGGTTTATACATCGGTCTGGTTTTCTTTTTTTCCATTTATATTTATACAAATAAAAAAAATATATTAATAATATTTATAACATTAATCCTTTTCAACAGGGTCTATAACTATTTTATTAAACCTTTGATAATATCTTTCATTAGTAGGTTTGTTATTTAATATTAATAGAAAACTATACTTATCTTTCCAAGCAAGTTTTAATACTTCATTCTGTTGTTCTTTTGTTAAGTCCGCCATTAGTTCATCTTTTATACACTCTAATTCTTTTCTATTATCTGTTCTAAACAAATAGATAGAACTTGTATTACAACGAAATGTTAAAGGTAATTCATTATATCTTTGACTTAATATAAATACAGATAATCCAGCACAACCTTCACCTTCGGGATTAGTTAGTATATGTCTTCTATTCAATATAACTTTACAAAGTTCATCACTATTTTTCTTCAATTGTTTTATACAATCGTCAAGCACCAATAGACAATTATTGTTTTCTTCGTCTTCTCTTTCAGTTTCTATAATAGAATTTAATATTTCATCACTAAATTTATTATGAATTCTATTTTCATTTAAATTTAATTTATCCAAAGGCAAACTTTGTAAAGAATTAGAACATAAATATATACGGTCAAAGTATTTATAATAGAAACGGGGTTCATTAGGTTTCTTTTTAGTAGGTCGGGAACATAACATAGCAAGAAATAAACTGGATTTTCCTGAACCTGCTGAACCAACTATATATGAAAATCCATTCATTGCTTCTAATGGAGGATTAACTTTATAAGCAACATTAGAAGCATTATCAACATTTTGACTTATTAATGGAATTTTATTTAATTTATCATTTTCAATAATTTTCATTTATATATAATAAGTTATAAGATTAAAAATTTAAAATTATTTTCTTAATTAATATTATATAATGGAAAACTCACTCCCTATGTCTATGAGATATTCAATAACTGGTTCGGATGCTATACCTTCACGCACGAGATTAAGCAGATTTGACGCTACAAGTTCCTCGTATGGTTCTAATAGCAATAACAAAATCCTTATTCCAGTTCAGGCAGATGGATTTTTAGATACTTCAAAATCTTATTTATATTTAAATCTTACAAGTAATATAACTGATACTGCTGGAACTGATACTTACAGACTTGATGGTAATGTCGCCTCTATAATTGATAAACTTGAAATTTCCGTTGCTGGTGCTTCGGGCAAAGTGGAAACAATAGACCGATACAATCTATATCATTTATACGACCAAATTTGGAATTCAGGTGTAGAAGATATTACATACCAAAATGCTGTAAATGGTGGAAGCGACCCTGCTATTAATTGGTCGGCACAAGGTCATCAATTCGCTGTTGCTGGTGGAGCAAACCGCAGAAATACTGTTCTTGCTTTAAAACTAAAAGGAGGTTTCTTAAACTCTTATTTCAACAAAGCACTTCCTCAGGGTCTTCCTCAATTCACTATTGAAATAACCCTTGCTTCGGGAATTCAGGCATTCCTTGCTATTGGTGGTGCGGGTGTTGGTAATAATGATAAACTAACGACTGATTATTCAGTTAGTGAATGCCGTTTCTATGCTCCTGTTTATCAAATTCTTGATGAAGGTGTAATGAGTGCTTATACTCGTCAAATACAGAGTTCTCCTACAATGTGGGTGGGGCAGTCAGTAGGAACAATCATAAATACCGTTGCTAATATTGCTTCTAAACAGTCTTTACAGTTAAATGCTTCATACAGGTCATTAAACTCTATGATTACTCTTATGCGACCTTCTGCTAATATGAATTTGATGAGGTCTAATATATTAACTGATACTAACATTACTAATGTGGTAGGATATGTCTATCGTTTGATGGGAAGTCAGTATCCACAAGACCAAATTGATATTAATAATGTTGAAGCATCACAAGGATTTAATGTTTCAAGAGTTTATATGGAGGCATCAAAAGCACTTGCTCCTCACGGACATACACACTCTAAAACAACTGCTGTAAGGAGAGATACATTTGTTAAAACCGCTACACAGGATGGTTCTGCTAATCCTGCTTGTGGTTCATTAGCAATTTCCCTTGTCCGTTTCAGTGATGACCGCCTTGTAAATTTAGGTCTTAACACCGCAGGTTCTTCTGCTCCTTCAACAATTGAAATAGATTTCGGTGCTAATGCTCCTGACGCACAGGACGCTACTACATTCTGCCTTTACGATTGTGTTTGGGTATTAAATGTCAATGGTCTTGTTGAACGCTCATTCTAAATAGATTTAAATTCCATACACCTTTTACTTGTTTTATGTCGTATTAAGTTAGATTTGTTAGACATAAACCCACAATTATCACATTTAACTTTTTTTCTCAAATCTTCATTTCTTTTTTGTTTAAATTCTTTTGTTGTTCTTTTTTCATTTATTGTAGTTTTATTTTTTTCATAGTATTCTTTATTCTTTTGTTGTAAATATTCATAATTATCAAGTTTATATTCTTTCTTTTTTTGTTGTATATGGTTATAATTATCAAGTAGATATTCTGCTGGTGTTCTTGTAGGTAATTGTATATTTAATGATAAATCTTTATCAATTTTTTCAATATATTTTCGTTCTATCCTTAATAATTCTAATCCTGAATTACACGGGGTGTAATCCACTATTGAAACAGTCCAATTTTTCCAACCGCCATTTTCACGAATAAATCTATATACATATCTATCATATTCTCTATTTGCTTTATTATTACACGCATTTTTATGAGTTCTTTTTCTATCTATAAATTTACAAGTTGAACCTATATAAACATTTTTAATATCAATATCATCACAACATATTTTATATATTACGGCATCATTGTAGTTAGGCATTAACTACATTAAATATGAAATCAATTTTAGATTAGTTTATTTATTTAAAAAAAAAATGTTTTAATATATTATAATGGAAATAGAAAACGAAGAAAATTCTATTGAACCAATAAATAAAGAAAAAGATTTACAACCATTTACTCCCTATGAATTAAATAGTGCTGATAAATATGACCCTGATATAGATTATAGGCAAGAACTAATAGACAGGTATAAGGATAGTGAAGAAAACTTTGAAATAGATGATAGTTGGGTTGAGGACAGCGATAAGATTTCATTAATTAGATTTTTAAATGAAATTGTAAATAAGAACTATCAGGAATATCCGTCTGTAATGACTGAAATTTTAGCAAAGAAAATGTATTATGATACAGTAAAGACTATGAGTAAAGAGGAATATTTAGAAGAGAAGAAGAGAGATAATCATTTATCTGTGGTTGATAAAGAACTTCAAAAGATTAAAGATGAAAATTCACTTGAATATGCTTTAAAGAAAAAGGAAGATTAATATAATATTTTTTTTTGAATTATAATTTAATAATAAAAATATTATATTATAATATAATATAGATGTCTAATGTTAAAATACTAAGATTAAATAATGCTACAAGTAATCCAAAACTTACTATTGATACAGATAAAGCAGGATTTAAATTTAATTTAGACCAAGACTTAATAAACTTAGGTCGCTGTTTAGTTGAAGTAATCTCAGGTTGGTCGCAGATTACTCAACAAACTCTTAATGCGGGAGCAGTTAATGCTACTGAAAGAATTATTCCAAATAATATTCCTCAATTAGTTATTAGAAGTAATATTATACAGGAAGGCGAAGATACATTAACAGGAGGCGGGGGTATGATATTAGGCACTATGAGTTTAGTAAATACTAATGGGACACAAAGCGAAAGCACTAACTCAGGATTTTTCAATCAAAATGATAGTTTGAGTTTTGTATGTAATCAATTACCAAGTCAAATACATATTGAGAGAATGTATTATACAGATGACCCAGCAGACGCTACTTCAATACCTTCATTAAGAAGTGCTGATAATATTAATCCAGCACAGTTGCTTCCTTGTGAAGTTGTATTAAAACTTACCTTCATAGATATGTAATTTATATATTAGAATAAAAGCATATAAAAAATATCTCACATATATATATAGATATGCCGAATATTCGCAAGTATAATTGGACTACACCCGAAGAACAAAAGGAATGTCGTAAAAAATATGATAGAGAACAGAAGTTTATAAACTTTTGGGCGAAAAATTATAATCTTAATATCAAAGTAGAAGACATTGAATTAGTTAAGGAATATAAGAAAGAGATTAAAAAACTATTACCTGTTTTTCAATTTATTCAAAGTCTTGAATTGATAAATTAGAAATTTCCAAAATATTTTATAAAATTGATTTGAAATATAATGTAGATAAAAGCATATAAAGATATATCGTCATATTAATAAAATGGAAAAAAAAAATCTAAACAAAGAGTATATGACCTCTCAAAATTATTACGATTATATTGATATTGAAAAATGTAGATACTTTATTACTATTCCAGTAGAAGAACTTTTAGAAAAAGGAATTATTACTGACTTGAATTATTACTATCATATTAAAAATGAAATTTGTAAAATGTTGATTGAAGGAAATTCTAAAATTCAGCGTAAATACTTTAAGAGTTATTGTAATAGAGTATATGTAGAAGCAGATACAGGATTACAAAATTTTCAAACAGATATTAAGAATTTCATTATTGATACTAAGATTAAAGATTATGATATGAAAAATTGTAATCCTACATTATTATTATATCTTTATAAAAAACATAATTTACCTCATACTGAATTGGAAAATTATTGTAAAAATAGAACTGAATTTCTAAAAGAGAATAAAACAACAAAACAAAAAATTATCTCATTATTCAATATTGATAAACCTTATAAAAATAAGAATAAGAATATAGATAGATTAATTACAGAAATATTTGAAAATAAAGAAGAATTAATTGAATTAGAAAAAGATAAAATACATTCAAAATATGAAGTTGAAGATAAGGAAAATCCTTTATCTACTAAACAATGTAGTATATTATACTACTATGAAAATGAATTACTACAAAAAGCAATGTGTCTTTTCAAAGATAAAGTCAGTATTCCTATGTTTGACGGGTTTAATGGATATGATTGTGATTTAGATAAACTTAATGATATATCAAAAGAATATGGTATTGAATGGATTGAGAAACCTATGGATACTTGTATTCAAATGGGTAATGTAAATTTAGATTTAGTAAATAAAATTCTAACAGATTACAAATATAATTTACTAACACTTAAACTTGAAGATTGTGATTGTGCTGATAGTGTTGCTACTAAAATTTGGAATTATGTTAAAAGTGATATTGTATATTGTAATAATGAATGGTTTGTATTAGATAAACATAATCTTTGGATTAAGGTAAAAGAACCTTGTGGATATTTAAGTCCATTTCTAAAAAAAGCAGTTGAAAAACAATTAGTTAAAGAACAAAAAAGATTAGATTACTTAAAGGAACAAGAAGACGAAAAGAAAGTTTCTCAACAAGAAAAAAGAATTAAAGAACATAAAAAGTTAATGAGTAGATTAGACGGTGCTTTGAATAAACAAATATTCAAACATTTACAAAAATATTTGTTGAATGACGAATTTGAAACTCAATTAGATATGAACCCTTATAAAATGTTCTTTAAGAATGGTTGTTTTGATATTAAAAAAAACTCTTTTAGAGAAGGGATTTTCCCTAATGATTATATTACAAAACGATTAAATTTCAATTACAGTGAAACGGTAAATTTTGATAATAGAGCATTCATTAAACAACAATTATTTAAGAACTGTAATTGTAATTGGGAACATTTAGATTATTATTTATCTGTATTGTCTTATGCTCTATGTGGCGACCCTCGTAAAGAAAAAGCATTCTACTTCTTAGTAGGACAAATTGCGGGTAATGGTAAATCAACTATTATGGAAATTCTTACAGAAATATTACCTCAATATGTAAGCACTTGTAATTCAAAATTACTTGAAGAAAATTTTGATAAGAAACATAAATTTATTCCTATATTCAGTAAGTATAGAATTGTATGGTTAGAGGAAATGTCTTCACAAAAGAAAATTGATACACAAGCACTTAAAATATTAAGCGACGGTGCTTCGGGTGAGAATGAGGTTCTATTTGGAACTACAAAGACATTAAACTTTACAGCAAAAGGATTTCTACTAACAAATCATACACCTGAATTTGATAAGGTTGATGAAGGTGGTATGAGAAGATATAGACAAGTTGAATTTCAATCTAAATTTCGTGATAATTTAGAAGATAATATTGAGAAAAAGGAATTCAAAGCAGATAAAGCGTTATTTGATAAAATAATTGATATGAAATTGGATTTCACACTTTTGTTATTAGAATACGCAAATGAATATTGTAATAAAGGATTAAGACCTGTTCCTAAGGAATTTGAATTAGCAAAAGAAAATGCTATGGATACTAATGATAATTTTAAAACTTGGTTTGAATTAAACACAGTAAAGCAAGAAGGTGAATGTTTAGGTAAAGCAGAAATTATACAAAAATACAAAACAGACGAAGACGGTAAAATTACAGAAAAATGTTTATTAGATAAAATGAAAATTATGAGTTTAACTTATAATAGAACTAAAATGAAATTAAGGAAAAGAGGTTGTTATATGGGTGTAAGGTGGAAAACAAAAGACGAATTAAAGAGTGAAGATATGAGTAGTGAAGAAGAAGATTTAATGATTGATAGTGATACTGATAGTGATTTTGATTAATCTATCGTATAATTTGTAGTGGTTTTAATAGAGGGGTCATAGTCTATATTAAAATCCTGTATTTCATTCCAAGACCATAGTTTATATTTGGTCTTATGTTTTAATTTTAATAACTGATAGAGAAATCTATTAGTTTTTTTTTTACAATATCCTCCACCTACTATTTTCTTATACAAAAGAGTTAGTCCTTTCTTATGCTCTAATACACCCTGTAAATAACAATTCAAAAAATATACAATATCATCCTCCCCATTACATACTGGGTCTTTTAACATTTCGGGGAATTCTTCTTGCTTGATAAGCATAGCATAAAATTTCATAAAATCGGGTTGTAAAATCTCTACTATCTGTTTATCTATATCAGGCATATATAGATAAATACAACATAATTTTATATAACTTTAATTAGTATTAATTTTGTAGGAAAAATCCTTTTATTGGTATATAACATAAAATTATATGTTATATAACAGTAATTTAATTAGTTTTTAATCATTTATTTAAAATTAAAATCTTTTAATATAGTATAATGACTGATAAAGAAGAGAGCAGTAGCGACGAAAGCATTGAACCAATAGAAACGAATGATAAGGAAGTTGTATTAGAAGTCATTAAGACAACACCCGAAGAAGAGAAAAAAGTTAAAAAGAAAAAAGTTGTTAAGGAAGAAGTAGTAGAACCTGTAAAGGCAGAACCTATTAAAAAGAAAAAGGGTGGAAGACCTCCAAAACCTCTTGAAGAGAAACTTGCTAAACAGGTAATTGTTAAAGAAAAGATTATTTATATGGTTCAAAATGAAAAGGGAGAATTTGAGAAAGCAAAACCATTAGGTGTAAGAGATTTGAAAAAGATTGATTTACAAAAGGAAAAAGAAAAGAAAGAAGTTGAATTAGGTAAAAAGTTAATACAAAGAAAGAATGGTAAGATTGATACACGAAGTTCTAAACCTCGCACAGAGAAACAGATTGAAGCAACCCGTAAGATGGTTGAAGCAAATAAGAAGAAGAGAGAAGAAAAGAATAAACAGACTAAACAGGTCAATAAGGAAATTGTAAAGGAAAGTGTAAAGGAAAGTGTTAAAGAAGTTCTTGCTGAACCGTTCTATGAACCGAAACCAGTTGCTCCGCCTGACCCTTATGCTAATTTGAGATTTTAAAATAGAAACCAAAAAATTACACGCTTTTTAAGATTACACGGTCAAAATCGGGGTGTGAAATCTTGCGTGTATTTCAGTTTGTTAGGCAATTACAGGTAGTTTAATAGTAAAGAGATAGACTATATTACTAAATTACACATATTACACTCTATATCTCTAAAAGTTATGTTTTTTTTATTTTTTATTTTTTTATATATAATAAGAAAGAAAAATATTTGCGTGTATTTT
>Ga0181404_1000544_pt1 | contig 11304 bp, 3 predicted proteins | sample 27SPOviralmetaG_FD_130133 | JGI IMG/M metagenome (GOLD analysis project Ga0181404, IMG submission 130133) | Marine viral communities from the oligotrophic San Pedro Time Series (SPOT) site, San Pedro Channel, CA, USA - 27 SPOT_SRF_2011-10-25 | ecosystem: Environmental > Aquatic > Marine > Strait... | reverse complement strand
TTATCTGCTTTATATGAACCAACTGCTACTATCGTGCCATCATCGCTTATAGCAACTGATTCTCCAAACCCATCACCGTTAACGCCATCAGACGGTGTTAACTTTGCTTGTTGAGTTAAGGTATCACTTGATACTGTATAAACGTATGCTTTACCTGGAGTTGCTGCTGCAGTTGAACCGCATCCAATAACTGCATATGACTTATCTTTATTGATATCTATTGCTGAACCGAATCTATCATTGTCTACTCTATCAGTTGATGATTGTTCTATCGTTTGTTTAGGACTATTACTACTTGAAGTGTTACCCCATTGATCACCACCAGAGGTAGTTCTTTGTATATATGTATATACTTTTCCAAAATCTGTTGTTGCATCACTGGTTGAGGTTCTTGCGCTTGGAGCCCCAACTAGTAAAAGTGAAGCATCAGGAGAAATCTTACATGAATATCCGTATTCGGCTCCAACATGTGGTCCATGAACTTGGCCTTTTTTCGCAAAGTTATGAAAACTGTTTTCGTTATTCGCAAAACTAATCACATCAGAGTGTGGATCATTACCGGCAGTAAAATCTTCATTCTCGTAAATTACAACTTGACCAACATCATTAGAATTATAATTGTATGTAGTACTACCAAACACATAGCGTTTACCTTCGCTATCTATAGATATAGATTTATTCTCACCAAATTTATCATCAGAAGTTTTATAAACAGGTTCTTGACCAGTAGTATAACCTCCAACAGTATATCTAGTCTGATTCGAATCAGACATAAACGCATGCGCAACACCACCATTAGGCGCATAAGATCCACCTTGATCATAGTTAGGAGTTCCAACAACAACAAAGTTACCATTTCCGCTTATTGCGATAGAACTTGAAAAATTAAAGTTTGCATCCGCGTAGTTAGTTGGAAAACTTAAAAGAGTAAGCTGAGTCTGTCCAGAATAACTTGGCTCAGTTATTACAGTTAATGTAAAACTACTTACTGCTGGAGCAATGTTAACACCATCAGATGCTTTGAATGTAATACTAAATGTTCCGCCATTACTAAGTCCATTAGAATCAAGTTGTGACTGAGTTAATGACGCAATAGTAAATACGCCTGAGTCTTGTGTAATTGATACAAGAGAACTTCCTGAATCGCTTGGAGTGGCAGTATAAGTTATTGGAAAATTTTCAGGGTCTGTAGCTACCATAGTAACTTCTATTGATGCGCCTACAGAATCTAATGTATAACTAGAATTAGGAGTAGTAGTCAACTCCGGAGTTGCATTAACAATTGCGATATTATACCAGCCGGCACCATTCCAAAGAAAAAGTCGGTTAACTGAATTAACAAATGCAAAATCACCTGCAGTATTTCCAACTGCAGGGAGAAGATCTGATGAATCATAAGTTGATGCTATTAATCCCCCAGATGCTGAGATTGAAGATGCAGTTGATGAATCTTGAGCAATTTGTGTAACTGTTGCAGAATCAACAAAGCTTGTTACGATCTTGCTACCAAGTTTAATACTACCTTGTACTTGTATTCCTTTATTAACATTAAAATCTTTATTTGATGGCATTTACACGAATTCCTTTATGTGTATGTTCGAGTACCTGTGAATATGTATATTCCACCAGCAGATCCAGCACCACCCGCTAAAACTGATGGAGCTCCTACTACAGCAGTACCACCACCTCTAGAAAGAGCAATAGCATCTCCAAATTGTGGTGTGCCGCTGCTTGTATCGCTTGTAAGAGAAATTAACTTTTTTTGTTCAGTTGATGAACTCCAAGAAGTACCAGTGCGTTTATAAACGTATACTTCACCTATGCTGCTAGCATGCTTGTTAGCACCTACCATAGCAATCTGGCCTTGTTCATCTATTGCTACTGATCTTCCATAGTCAGAAGAAGCAGCAGCATTTGATGCCATAAATTTAGTTTCTGTCCAATTTTGGGTGTTTGTTTCAAATTCATATATTCTATCATTAGTCTGTCCTATCATCCATAGTTTAGATCCATCTGGATTAAAATCAACTTGATGAGGGTAGTATTCACCATGAGTGCCAAAGTAATAGTACACTGAGTTATATGAAGCAGATGAAATATCCCATGCTGTTGATAGATTATATTGATACATCCTTCCATTAGCACCAGTTCCCGTCGCGAACATTTTTGTTCCATCTGCATTAAACTTAATATCTTTCATATCTGAATTTTGCCCGCTCACTTGAAAACTTACGTTATTATATGAAGCTGTTGAAAGATCCCATGCTGTCGTTAAATCATATGCATAAACATGATCATTGCCGCTGTAACCTATAGCAAAAAATTTTGTTCCATCTGGCTTGAAAGTAAATCCAGTTGGGTTAGAGTTTTGTGAAGAAACTTGTATATAATTATTGCTATAAGCCATGGTTAGTATGTTATATGGAACTGATAAATTGTACTGCCATAATCTGTCTTGAGTACTTGAGCCATCACCTATAAAGTAGCATTTAGTTCCATCTGGACTAAACTTCATTCCCTCTGCAGAAGCAATTACAGTTCCAATGAATTTTGAAAAGTTTATACCGTCATACGTTGCAGTTGAAACATCATATGCTGTTGATAGACTATATGCAAAAACACGGTGATATTGTCTACCTACCACAAACATTTTAGTGCCATCGGCATTAAAATCAAATCCTGTTGGTTGATTTTCTTGTGATGAGACTGTAAAATATTTATTGTTATAAGCCATGCTAGGTATATCGTAATAAGCTTTACCACCATATTCATAAATATACGCAGCACCAGCATCTGTAGCTCCAGTATCTTCTCTTGGAGCTCCAACAACAATCGTATTACCATCTGAAGTAACATCTACAGACGCGCCAAATTCATCATCCTGAGCAGCATCTCCTGCCATGATTTTCGAATGTTGCGACCATGTAGTTCCAGATCGATCGAATACATTAATTCTTCCGGTTCTAGCTGGGTTCGAACCATAATTTTCTGCACCTGCTATAATTCGATTACCGTCAGGAGTAATAACAACATCCCAACCTAAATACATGTCGTCAGACGAAGCATCATCGGCATATACTACAGCTTCTTCTGATACACCTAATCCTTGTACAGTAAATTGTTGAATATCATTATTAGTATATCCTGTAACGTACAGCTTCGTTCCAGTTGGATTGAATGCCATTTGAGATGGAGTTCCTTCAACAGATACATCAAGGTTAATGTTATCGTATGCCATCGTAGCTACATTCCAAGCAGTACTCAAAGAATATTGATATATTTTTTTATTTGATCTACCCACCAAATAGCATTTTGTACCATCGTTGTTAAACGCTATTCCTTGCATGTTACTATCTTGTGAAGTAAAGCTTGAAGATGTTTCATACGTGTATGAAAAAGATGATATATCCCAAGCAGTTGATAAATTACATGCAAAAACGTAGCCTTGCCACCCAGTCATAAACATTTTTGTTCCGTCAGGTTTAAACGTTAAACCCCAAGGCCTACTTTCATTGCTGGATAAAGTAACATCAGTAGTAAAATCTATATCATAATTATTATACGATCCAGTGCTTAAATCATACGGTGTAGTAAAAGCATATTCAAAAAGTGATGAAGATGCTCCACCATAACTATTTGGTGTTGATGCCCAAAGTTTAGTTCCATCGTTATTCCAATTAATAGCTGTTACATAAGGAACTTGAGTAGATATATCTAGTGAAACGTTATCATACGTTGCAGTTGTAACATCATATGCTGTTGATAAACTATATTGATAAATTGCATCAGTCGTCTGACCAGCCATATAAAATTTTGTGCCATCATTATTAAATGCAAGAGCCATAGGATTACCGTCTTGACTTGTAACTGTATAGGAACCTTCAAGTGATCCATTGACAAGATCATGAGACGTATTACCATTGTTTTTGTATACATATACTGCACCACAGTTACTTAAAGATGGACTCTGAGTCCAATCTTTGTAAGGAGCACCTACTATTATTCTGTCTCCAACAGCATCAACATCTACACTATAACCGTATCTATGATCATTTTCACCAGTATTATATTGATCAACTGAAGGATTAATTTCACAGCCAAATTGCCAAGTTCCATTTCTTTTTTTCCAAATTTCTATCCTTCCTGATTGCCTAGACTGTGAGCTTATTGTCGTAGTGGCGTAAGGCGCACCTATTGCTGCTAATGTACCATCACCTGATATTGCAACAGCATAACCGAATTGATCAGTAGTTGATGAATAATTAGAAGAAACTAGTCTTTGTTCATGAGACCAAAGAGAAGCATCTAGATTGTATTGAACTATTCTACCATTAATATTACCAGCAAGAAATAGTTTAGTAGAATCAGCAGGATGCAGCGTTAATCCAGATGGTGTAGTATCTTGACTTGAAACACTAAAGTAAGCACTAGCGTATGATGCAGTACTTACATCCCACGCAGTTGTTAAGTTATATTGATATAACGCATCATTACTTTGTCCTATAATAACCATTTTTGCGCCATCATTAAAAAAAACAACATCTTGAGGCCAACTACTAGTTTGAGGATATACAGTAGGAGATGCTTTATTAGCATATGATATAGTTGAAAGATCCCACGCAGTACTTAATGAGTATTGCCAAATCTTGTCATGAGTGCTACCAGCAGCAAGATACATAGTTAGTCCATCTGGTTTAAAAAATATTCCTCTTGGATTATTATCTTGAGTAACTGCAAAATTAACGTTATTGTACGAAGCTGTACTTATATCATATGCAGTGCTTAAATCATATTCATAAATTTTATCAGTACCACTGCACACAACATATAATTTAGTTCCATCATTATTTGCTCTTACACACTCTGCATGAGTTGCTTGACTACCCACACTGAATTGAACACTATCATGTGATAAAGAAGAAGAAGTGATATCGTATGCTGTAGAACAACTCCATTGATCTAATTTGTCATGAGTTTTACCAATTGTAATAATTTTTGTTCCATTAGCATTAAATACAAATCCAGTTAACTCCGGAGATACTCCGGAACCCATTGATGAATACAAAAGAGGAGATTGAACATTACTATAAGTTGTATTAGCAATAGAACCAAATACTGCTGTTGGACTTCTTGTAAATATGTTTGCTGTTCCTTTGATAGCGGTACCACCATTCTGACCATTTGCTCGTAATCGTTCGTATTTAGCTCCTACTATTATAGTATTACCATTTCTTGAAATACCTACGTCATCACCAAAATATGCGCTGACGGAACTACCCTCTGTTATAAACCTTTCACCTTGTTGTGAAGATGTGGACCAATCATAATTCACTATTATAGTAAGACTAAAATTACTTACAGCTGGTGCTATGTTGACACCGTCAGTTGCTCTAAATGTAATATTAAAAGTTCCGCCAAATGTATTTCCATTATCATCTAAAGCAGAATTTGATAAAGTAGTAAGAGTAAAAACATTATTTGATTGACTTATTGTTACAAACTTAGAAGCAGAATCTGACAAATAAGAATATTGTATTGTAGCGCCTTCCGGGTCTGTTGCATTAAGAGTAATAGTTGTAGTTGCACCACCGTTTGAATCTAATGTATATGAAGAATTAGGACTACCTCCTGAATCAAAAGTAGGAGAAACGTTAATTAATGCTATACCATACCAACCGACACCATTCCAAAGATAAAGACGATTATTTGCATTAACATATGCCATTTCTCCAGCTGTGTTATCAGACGCCGGAAGAAGATCAGCTGAATCATAAGTTTTTGTCGTTGCGCCTCCAGTAGCAACTATAGTAGAAGCAACACTGGGTGACGTTACTATAGCATTAATTGCGCTCGAATCAACTAAATTCGTAACTGTTTGATCACCAAGAGTGATTGACCCTTCTACTTCTAAACCGTTATCCGTAATAAAGTCTTTTATAATTGCTGTTGGCATTATATTTCCTTTTTATTATTTCTTTTCTTCTTCTGTTTTTTCTTCATTTGTTAAAGATGCTACAAGCGCACTTGAAAATGCTTTTTCAGCTGTTTGCAATTGATCAATTTGAAAACGAAGATTATTAGATTTAGTTTGTAAGTCTCTAATTTGTCTTACTTGATAAGTTTGTTCTTTAGTAAAATCTTCAATTTTATATTCTTTATCGTCAATTATTACTGAGTTTGAGTTGTCTTCTTTTTCCATTATATATGGCTCCTATTTTAATTTTATTTATTTTATTATTTATACTGTAGTTCTAATTGCTCTTAACTTCACATTTGTATTTGTTTTTGCTGGAGTTAATCTAAGTTCTACATTATTTCCATTTATTGCTGCATCAAAAGTTCCAAGACTAGAATCTAAAAGTAATTTTGCATAACCAGTGATAGCTGCAGATGTTCCATTATGCGCTAATAAGATTTCTTGTGAATGATATGCATTATCGCCTGCGTGTTTAAGCTGTGCTACATATTTCATTGTTCTATAAGTTGCTTTATTAAAACTATGTATAACTTGATCAGAATCTGTAGTTGTTAAATCAGAATCAATTGGAATCAATAAAGCGTTTATATCGTTTGGTGTTGCATTTCCTTCAGTTATCGTAATTGCTCTTAATTTAACATGTGTATTTACTTTAGTTGGCGTTAATCTAAGTTCTACATCACTTCCATTTATTGCTGCATCAAATATTCCAAGATCAGAATCAAGTGCTAATTTTGCATAACTTGTTATTGCTACATTAGTACCATTATGCGTTAACAATAATTCTTCTGCATGATAACCACTACTATCATCATTTTCAAGTTGTGCTGTATACTTAATTGTTCTATAAGTTGATTTACTAAAACTATGTATAACTTGATCAGAATCAGTTGAGGTTAAATCGGAGTCAATTTTTATTATCTCAGGCGATCCACTAGGACCTCTAGGACCAGTAGCTCCAGTTGCGCCTGATATATCAACCCATTGCGCTCCATCACTGTCAGCATAATAGACAAGTAAAGATGTATCAGTTGTATCAAACCACATATCTCCAGATGAAGGACTAGATGGCGCTGTTGCAGATGAAGTGACTGAAGAAGAAGCTAGTGCTCTCGCTTGAACGTATGATGAATCTATAAGAGCTATTGTTGTTGCTGAATCATTACCACCTGCTGGTGCTCTCGCTTGTACATAAGACGAGTCAATAAGAGCAATAGTAGTAGCTGAATCATTACCACCTGCTGGTGCTCTTGCTTGAATATATGAAGAATCTATAAGAGATGTTGCTCCAGCAGAATCTAAACCAGCTGCTGATCCAGTAATTGTAACTGTATCAGTTGTAGCATTTGTCGTAAGAGTTATTCCTGATCCAGCTGCTAGCGTAAGAGTATCTGAGTATATTGCTGCATCTGGTATTACAAACGTATAAGCTTGTCCTCGACCACCATTTTCCCATGGGGCACTTACAATTATATCTCTTCCATCCATATCAGCATGAATGCCAAATCCATCAGAAGCTGTAGCATCAGATGCACCAAATTTACTTACCTGTGTCCAAGTTGTGCCATTTCTTTGAAACATATACGCAGCACCAACATTAGCCGTACCAGCATTAGTTGCAGTACTATGGCCTATTAGTGCGATGTCATCTACAATTTTTACATTTCTATAAGCAAACGCTACAGTAGCACTAGAAGGATTTGGAGTATCACTTGGCTGTATTTTAGCTTGTTGAGACCAAGTTGTTCCAGATCTTGTGAATACATAAGCAGCACCGTGAGGTGCACTAGAAGTACCGCCTACCTTATAAGCTCCTACTAATATTGTATCACTACTTATAGATACGCTACCGCCAAACTCATCTTCACTACTAATATCAGACGATGTAAATGCTGCCTGTTGCGACCAAGTTGTTCCGGATCTTGTAAACGCATAGACTTTTCCTCCAGTGTCCGCAACTGCAGCGCCTATAGCAATAGTATCGCCACTTATTGCAACGTCAAAACCAAACTTATCGCCAGTGGTGTTATCACTTGCTAATAGTTTAGCTTGTTGAACCCAAACAGTCGCAGCGCCACTAGTTGAAAATTGAAATATTTTATCAACACCTGCATCTACAGCATATACTTTACTCATGTCTGCATTGAATGTAAAATCACCAGCTCCAGAAGCAGAACCAAGTAGGTCTAGATTATACGAAACTGTAATACTGGAACTTACATCAAATGCAGTAGCCAAATCATGTTGTCTTAATCGAGTACCTAAAATAAATAATTTTTTTCCAGATCCATCAAATCTAATAGCTTGGGTAGTACCGTGAGACCCTTGATGCGTAAATGATTTATTAGCGTATGAAGCAGTACTTATATCATATGGTGTTGATAAAGTATATTGAAAAACTTTGGATTGATTTCCAACCAAATACATTGATGAACCATCATTATTAAAAGTGAAACCGTTGTAAGAGTTTTCTTGTGTTGTACTACTAAAATTTTTGTTACTATAAGAAGCAGTGCTTATATCATATGCAGTGGTTAAATTATGCTGGTATATTTTCATGTTATTATTACAAAGAACATATACTTTTGTACCATCATCATTCCATCTCATTGCATAAACACCCATATTATTTTGACCAGAAATTGTCAATGAGTAACTTGAACTTGCATTTGATAAGAAATTAGTTGAAATATCATATGGAGTTGCTAAACTATATTGTTTAATTGCATCTGAAGACATTCCTACAATATATACTTTTGTTCCATCAGAATTGAATAACATACTTTTTGGTTGTGATTCAATAGCATTTATAGATGCAGATTGAACATTGTCATATGAAGACCCCTGCATTGTTGTTGAAGTAGCACCTTTAAATACGTAAACTGCACCTTCAGATGAATTTTTCTTATGGGCTGATGCAACTATATAATTTCCACTTATAGCTACTCTATCACCAAACCAATCGTTGGCAGCAATATCAGTACTAGCTAATCTTTGTTCTAAAGACCAAGTTGTGCCTGATCTAGTATAAACATGCACGCCTCCACCTTGGTTATAATCTGTATCATCGTATTTAGTTCCTATTACAATTCTTGATCCTTCTATATCGAGATCAGTTCCAAAATAATGGTTGTCTGGTGGAGATATTGGAGATGTTATTTGCTGTTGCTGAGACCAAGTTGTGCCAGATCTCACATAAACGTAAACACTTCCAGCATTACTTCCTCCAGTATCTTCATCAGTTGCATTTACTATTGCGTATCCACTGTCAATAGCTACTCTCTGTCCATAGTAATCACCACTACCTCTGTTACTTGCTTGAAGTATAGCTTGCTGTGCTGTATTTTCATAACTTATAGCTGTTGTATCTGATACAACATCATTTTGAGTAGCAACTGTTACAGTATTAAAAGATGAAACTGGAGTAATTTGTCTTGCTTGTACGTAAGAAGAGTCAACTTGAAATCCTATAGATGAATCAATCATTGCTTGAGTTGCAGCAGAATCTGTACCAGCTGGTGTTCTTGCTTGCACATAAGCCGAATCTATAAGAGATATTGCTGCAGATGAATCTAATTTAGCTGCAATACTATTTGTAATTGTGGTACTAAAGTTAGCATCATCACCGAGTGCCGCTGCTAATTCGTTTAATGTATTTAATGCTGCTGGAGCAGTATCAACTATTCCTGCAACTTCTGCATCAACATAAGCTTTAACAGATTGTTGTGATGGAATTTTAGTAGCACTATTTGATGCCATATTATCTTCATCGAGTAATGCATTTGTTATTCTGGCATCTGCTCTTGCATTAGTAAAATATAAGTTGGAACCTTCTGTTAAACTACCAGTATTTGGCAGAATTGCATTTACTCTTGCATCAGCTCTTGCTTGTGTATAATATAAATTAGTTTGTTCAGGAATATCTGCAGTACTTACTTGATTTGTGCCTGTACCAAAATCTATATGTGTATCATCAATACCATCAGTTTTGATACTTACAGCTCCAGATGATACAGAAAAATGTTCAGTATTAAAAGACGCTATACCTTTATTAGATACTGTAGCATCTTCTGCGGATATGGCACCTGAGGCTATATCGATACCTTCACCTGCACTAAAATGCGCTCTTACTTCTGCTGCACTTGGACCAGTATATGTAAATACACCAGAACCAGAATCATAAGTAAGCGATCCGTCGCCACCAGCATCTGTAACTAAAAGAGCTGATCTGGCATCGCTATCGGCTCTTGCAGTTGTAAAATACTTGTTGGTACCTTCTGCTAAATCTGTAGTTGTATTTGCATCTAATGATATATTAATTGTATTGTTAGAGGAATCTTTTGCTGTAAATGTACCACCTTGGTTAGAAAGTATTAAGTTATCACCTAAGTGTATTGAATTACCACTTAAATATAAGTCTCTAAATTTTCTAGAACTATCACCTAAGTCGACAGTACTGTCTAATGCTGGAACTATATGTCCAGTAACAGCTGCTAGTTTTTGACTAACTATATCATTTCCGCCGGCAGTCGTTCCATCACCAACAAAAAGTGTTTTTGTATCAGTTGAAAAGACAGGTTCACCAGCTATCGGCGTGATAGAAACTCTATCTGAATCTAACCCTCGTCTAAATTGTAATGCCATATTATCCTATTATCCTCTAACCTATTTATATTGCTCCGTAATTGGATTTTAACCCTGCAGGTGCAGTTGGTGATCCATAATCAACATTAACAGATGCTAGAAGTATCTCAAGAGCGTTAGTTGCGTTAACAATATAACCTCCATAATCTACTCCTAATTTGTTATTTATATATGTTTGATTGACTGTATTATTGATAAGTTCAATTCCTTTAGATGAATCTAGTCCACCTGAAACATTAACTGTTTTAACTCCTGCATTTCCAGAAGTTATTACTCCTGTTCCAGTAAAATTTAATGTAGTTCCTGCAGTAGAAAGTGTACTTCCTTGATTTTGTACTGTTATTCCAGTATTACCAACTGATTGTCTTGCTTGTACATAAGCCGAATCTATTAAATCAATAACTGCGGCTGAGTCTGTAGTTCCGCCACCACCAGATGATTGCCTTGCTTGTATATAAGATGAATCAATTAAAGAAATTGCTGCAGTGGAGTCTAAAAAATTTTCAGCGGCTAATTCAGCTTCTGATACAAATGATTGCAATCTGGCTTCTAAAAATGCCGAGTCAACAATAGCAGAAACTCCAGCAGAATCAACAGTTGCTATAACACCAACAACATTAACAATATTATTACTATCGAGTTGACCTATATTGATAGTTTGTGTAACAGGATCTGCAGATAAT
>Ga0181404_1000543_pt1 | contig 11311 bp, 9 predicted proteins | sample 27SPOviralmetaG_FD_130133 | JGI IMG/M metagenome (GOLD analysis project Ga0181404, IMG submission 130133) | Marine viral communities from the oligotrophic San Pedro Time Series (SPOT) site, San Pedro Channel, CA, USA - 27 SPOT_SRF_2011-10-25 | ecosystem: Environmental > Aquatic > Marine > Strait... | reverse complement strand
CCTGTCATTGAGGAGATTATTGAGGAGGGTATCCCTCCCGAGAATGCCGAGAAGATGATACAGGATGTGGTGAATGAAGTCAAGGCATACAAACCACCTGCTTACTCTGTTGAGGAGGCATTGTCCGAGCACGCCAGTGAAGGCGACCCTGTGGATATCACCGCTGAGTTGCCCTCTATGGATGAGGCACTCCTGCTCAGACAAAAAGTATACGATTTGGAGCGGGCGTGTCGGATTAAGGATTTAGTCATTGAGAGACTCGTATTGCCCCCGTGAATAACACTGATAGCACTGCTTACAATATTTCTTCATATGCGAGATGTCCTTTAAACAAACTTCGCATCGCCTAATCTTTTTCTTCTTTTTCTTCTTTGCTTGACAATCATTACAGCGATTCTCATACTTACCATCCTCTAACCTCGTGAAGTTTTTGTGATAATTCTTCTTACACCCACCGCAGAGTTTGTGCTCGTCTTTTGCTTCAATGTGCTTTACGCATTCGCATCCAATCCACTCCCACTCCTTCAGTTGCGGATGATACATATGGATTACATTCTGGATTTCGTGCCCGCAAACGCAAGTTGTTTTTTTGACACCATTTACTTCCCAGTTGTGTGGTTCGGTTCGTTTGCCGACAACACCAGGGACCTCTGGGACATCGGTGGGGGACCCCGACTTAACATTCCAAGGGATGTGTTTCCCATTCCAATCACGGAGAAACGCCTCGTGATAATCCTCGTGGCGTGTAAAGGGGGTGTCCCCTTGCCCGACACCACCCGCATAGACCCACCCCTGTCCTGCCATCGCTTTCACTTTATCCACTCCTGCGGGTGTGCTCATTGTTATGTGTTGATTAAAAAAAACACCCGCCCATCAAATTTGATGGAGCGTTATAAAAAAATCTTAGGGCACACGCGGACCGAATCAACGAGACCAAGGCACATCCGCACGCGAGAGTTTAACCACTACAAAATTTGATAAGCACTAGAATAAGCATACCAGGTATGATGGATGTATCGGGATTCGTTAAATATTGTGAAGACCATTACGGAGATGGACTCTATCGCAAAATCAGGGTCATCCCCGCAGACAAGACTCCCGATGGCAAGAAGCGACCGATGGGCGAGAAGTCCAATATGCCCCGCGAGGAGGTCAGGACCAATCGGTGCTCTGTGGATAATCCTAACAACTACTCGCTCTATATCAAGTATATGCCTCTTGTATATTGCGTGGATTTTGACACAAAAGGTCTCGGCAATAATGAGTTATATACTTGCCTACTGGCGAGCGAAACTTTCTACACCGAGACTGCTAAGGGATATCACTTCTATGTGAAAATCAACGACGCACCCGAATACAAAAACGAAGTGGATTTGGCACACCCCGATTACTTCTCTAATCCTGCTGATGTGGATTTAATCAATTGTAAGCGAAACATCTGGGAGGTTGCCTCACGCAAGGTCTATGGCACGAAGATTGCTGAGATGGACTGGGGCGACCTTGAAAAATACTTTGACACCACTCGGATGAATATCTGCGGTCCTGAGTTGGTCTTGGCAGAAGAGAAACCTGTGCCTGCGGATAACAACCAGGTGGCGTTGATTGGCGATATCCCTCGCTGCGATGTCAGCGAGATGGAGCGGTTGCTCGCTCGGTTAAACGAAACACGATGTGATTCGTATGACGACTGGTATGCGGTGTCGCAAGCAATCCACAACAACTTTGACGGCGACCCCGACGGATACGAGTTGTATAAGGCGTGGTCGTCGCAGTCGGCCAAATACAACGAGGCAAAAGCAAAGCAATTCTGGAAGACTATGACCACTCGGGCAAAGACGAATCCGCCCGACCGCAAGTCATCGTATCTCGCTATCAAGCGTATGGCAAACGAAGACACACCTGAGAATGAATATCACGAGGCGTTTCAGAAGGGTGGCGAGAAAGGTATGGTCGCTATGATGAACAAGACCATCCACTTCAAGCAAGACACCAGCGAGTTTATCCATAGAGAAGAAGATGACCCAAAACTATTCACGATTAAAAAAGCAGCAGACTTACGCCTCAACTTCGCCAATCGGTCGTGGAAGCAACAGATAGGCACCAAGTGGAAGGAATACAAACCCTTTGATATGTGGTGTCAGAGTATCTATCGCAAAGAAGTCAGACGCATTGACTTTGACCCGAGTTGTAGGGAGCGAAACATATACAACCTCTGGCAAGGATATGACATCACGGCACAGATGTGTAAGGATGCTCCTGCGAAGGATTGTCAGCACCTTCTAGACCACCTCTTCAATATGTGGTGTTGTGGCGAGCAACTCCTATACGACTATGTGCTCAACTGGTTTGCGTGGGTCATCCAGAAACCTGAGCGTAAGATTGGCGTTATGATGGCAATCAACTCGGTCCAGGGTTGTGGCAAGGGCATCGTGCTAGGCATCCTCCAACGCATTATGGATGGCGACAAACCTCGCGGATATTACGATAGTCTGTCATCGGTGGAGAGTGTCATCGGCACATACTCGTCTGCCATTGAGGGCAAGTGTCTCGTGAATTTTGACGAGGCATACTGGGGTGGCGACAAGCGTAAGGAGGGTGAAATCAAAAACCTTATCACCGAGACAACCCAGGAGATTAGGCAGAAGTATGTGAAACCATACAACATCAAGAACACCACGGCATTCATCATCACCACAAACAACTCCTTGTTTGCGGGTATGACCGAAGACGATAGGCGTCATATGTGCCTCAAAGCAAACGATACGATGTTTGAGGGTATGGATAGGCACCAGAAAACCGACTACTTCAACAAGGTCAGCGGGCAAACGCCTGACGATTGCTACGACCCCAAGGTTGTCTATGCTTTCGCCAACATTCTCTACACGAGAGACCTCAGCGAATTCATCCCAAGCAACTTCCCGAAGACCAGTCTTGCCCAGGACCAGATTCGGCGTGGTTGGAGCACGACCACCCGCTTCTGGTTTGATGTCCTCAACAAGTGCGAGTTTGACGAGTATGCGGCAGGATATGGCGAGTATGTGGATAAATACAAAATCCCATTCCCGACTGGCACAGGTGATAGTTGTGGTGCGAGGTCTAAAAAAGATGGCACGGTCTTCTACCACAAAGACTGGTTATTCAAACGATATCAAGAGAAACTCTTTGGTGCTTTCGGTCGCAAAGAGAATCAGCAAAACTTCTGGTCTCAGACTGACAAGATATTCGGCAAGACGATGCGGACAAGAAAACTCAAAGCACACACGGGTTTTACACACTCTGTCGGATTTGAACCGATGGATAAGTTGCGTGAGCAGTTTCGCAAGTATCAGAAATACGATGGCACAGACTTATGGGATGACGAGAATATGGATGATGCGGATAGCGACGAGGAGTTTGAATATGTCGGTGCGGGTGTGCTCGGTGGGTATGTTATGGATTAGCACTTGTGGTGTTGTTTCTGGCGAAAGTGTAGGGTGATGGTTGTCGCACCATTCAACTCTTCGCAAAACTTTTCATTTTTATCTACGATATCTATGTCCAGTTGCTGTAAGGTAAGTGGATTTGGATTTCGCAAATCCAGATATATCGGTGCGGGGTTGGTGAAATACATTGACCCATCGCTTCGGCCGTCTGGCGTGAATTTCGGGATTTGCCAGAGTATCTTGGAGGGCAATGATTTACAGAAGTTATACGACTGATGCGTTAGGGAGGGCACACGCACGAAGGCGGTTGAATTCAGCATCTCGGGTGGAGAGGATGATTGAAACTTCCAGAGACCATATCCCACCGATAAGTCGGTGCTACCTATTTCGGTGATGCCCGCCTTTTGAAGAGATGACATAACTCCCACACCAAAACTCGTCGGTTCTGTCCCTGTTTGCTCAAGATTGACGGGTGAGAGAATTTGTCCAGAAGTATCTGTCGCCCCCAGAGATTCAGAAGAAGGTCCTGACCCAAATCCTAGGAGGGGTCTCGCATATTGAGCGTTGTTCGGAAACACCAGTGGTTCGGTATCATCCGCATCCAATGTCGGTTCAATGATTAGACCATATCCGAATCTCTTTGCCTGACAAGGGATTGTCCCACCAGTTTCTGCTTTGCTGGTAAGGTCCATCCCGACTCTGGGTAGGATGGACCCGACTGACCCAAGAGAGCAGTTCGGTCTGGCATCCAGTGCTTTCGCTATTGAAGAATAGTATGAATTCACATTCTTCATCGCCCTGCCCCACCAACTTGACCCCACACCAGTTGTGAATTCACCCGCCGCCCACGACCTCATCCCTGTCATAGGGACACTCGGGTAATTAAATGAATACTTGCCCTTATTGTTTGAATTCTCCCAGGTGGCATTCGCCTCATAGCGACTCACAGTGATGAAATCATCCTCCACCGCCAAATCAATCTTCGGATACAACGCCCAGCAATTCTGATTCACGGGTTTCGCCGCTCGTTTGAGACCGAGTTTCGTCCAATCTCTGTTATCTACTTCTGCTAGTTCGGGCATAATTTGCTCAGTCTCATCAAAGAGCGTATCCATAATCGGCACACCATTCTGATTGCCACCGCTATCCGTAATGTAGATTTGGATTGCCTCGCCCCAGACATTGAAATTGATAGTATCCATTTCACCTCCGCCGAAACTGAAGTCCCCCGATGTGTAAGGATTTTCGGGCATAGTTGAATCTCCACCATCGGTTCCCCAATAGATAATCTCCACCATTCTCATCTCTCTAAACTGAGGCACATAGACCGAGTGCCACAATTGAATCCTGTCGTTGATTGGTTCCCAGCGGACCAAGTAATCATAGAAGGGTCCCGCATAAATGCCAGGAGGGGGGACGGTATCGGTTCCACCTTTCGGTGCCGAAAACCACCGAGGTCTATCAAACTGCTCATACAGCACTTTATTTCCATCAACATATTCACCTCGCACTGGTGTCGGTCTGCTGAGACCGATATCAAAACCGCCCTCGCCGCTGATACCATCCAGCGTGATTGATATCGCACCAGGGACATCATACATCAGTAGCGGGTCGCTTCCGTCCCAGTCCTTCACACCATTCTGAGGTATGGGAGCATTGATAATCTGGCAATTCGCCTTAAAATCCTGAGCGTTGTCGTTGTTTTCATTCTCAATTGCCCTGGTAATCGTAAAAGGGTCGCCCGAGGCGGCCGCGACAACCGATACATCCATCGCCTGAGAGGGACTGACATCATCCCAGTAATATCCCGTAATCTCCAATTCAAGAGAGCGTGGGTCTCCACTTGCGAATGCTCCCACTAGGTTTTGCTGGTCAGTGCGAGGGGTCTGCGAAACTTGAAAGTTATATCCTTCAAGGGGGTTGGGCACAGGTTGGTCAGTAGAATTCGCGGGATTCACCAACACAGGTGGGATGCCTCCGATGGCACGCCTCAGGTCAGGATGCTGACCGAATGCCTCTGAGAATGCCCTACGGATTTCATACATCGCCTGGCGTTTGGAGTAGGTGCCCGCTTTAAACTTGATGGGGATAATATCGGTAGTCATATCAATGAGTGCCTTTTCGTTGTCTCTTTCTCCGTGAAATATGAATGCTCTCGTTGTTGGCAGAATCGTCACAACTTCTGACCGATATATCTGAGCACTGGTCACCGCAACTTCGGAGTTGGGTGGGATTGTGATGGTGTTGGAGAGGTGGTTGCGAAACGAGTAAGGTTTCTGGATACCCGACCCGATATTCGCACCTTCTTCGCCGTAGTTAAACTCTCCCTGGGCAGACGATGCTACTATCAAACTCATATTATGATATTGAAAATAGATTATTCTAAAAAAAAAATACGCGTAATTATATGCCTCATCGTGGTCGCAAACCCGCTCCCGTGAAAGCGAAGAAACCAGTGCCTGTCCCCAAAGATGGCGTCTTTGATGCCAACCACCCGCTCCAATACAACTTTATGAAAGACATCGCGAAGGATAAAAAAGTCAAAGAAAGTGAGGTTTTCGGTAAGCAGAAAGCACCTCAGAAACCGAGGAGCAGACGCAAATACAAGACCAAATAAACAGTCGCCGCGATTGCTGTCATCGTATCAATCCCATCCAAATCCATACCCAGAGTATATATCATAAAATGGAGTATCCTTAAACTTCTCTAAAATTGCTCTACATTCTTGGTTGTCGTGGTTTCGTAATTGACCCACGAAAAACTTCATAACATCCTTCAGCGTGTCTTCTCTATCGCAATACTGAAGATACATCTGATACTCACCATCTGTGATGCCATTGTCTAATCTCCATTGTCGCCTGTTTTCTAGAATACTCTCAGAAGAACTCATCCTTTGTAGTATCCTTTATCTCTAATATCTTTAATTCTTTTTCTGCCTTCTTTTTCGCACGATATCTGCGGTTTTGCTCACGCTTCTGAGCGAGTTTCTTCGGGTCTCGCCTTTGTTGATACGCTTTCATAGCGAGTGCTCCTCGGTTTTGCTCACGATACGCCTTGTAATACGCCTTTGCTTGCTCGGGGTCCTTGAATGCCATCTATCGCTTGTATATATGATACAGGTTATCTTTTTAAATAGACGCATCGCACCCTTTTTTCCTAAAAAGTATTTCAACTAAAAGAGAAAGCATTCTGAAAAAAGTTTTGAGAAAAGGGTGCGATGCGCCATAAAACTAACTTTCTCTCCGAACCTCTTTTAACACCTCTTGCGAATGTTTGCGTCTGCTTATGGAGAGGAGACTTTGCCTAAACTTTTCAAAAGACCTTAATCTAGTTTTATATGAGCGTCGCACCCTTTTTCTGAAACATTTCTCACGACGATATCCCTCAGATGTGCCGAAAATCGGCCAAAAATAGAAAGAAATAGAGAATTATTATCTATTAAGTCTATATCAATGAGCGATTTACTCCCCGAAATGGTTATGCCCGAAGCACCTCCCCCTGCCGAAGAACCCGAGGAGGTGAGACCAGAACCTCTTGAAGAGACACCAGCAGTCCCCGTAGATATCGTGGAGGTAGAAGAACCGCTAGAACCAGAACCAGAGGTTGTTATGCCTGTCGTGAAACCTATCATAGAAGACGAAGAGATATTCAAAGACCCTCCCGTCAAGAAGAAACGCAAGGCAACCGCCAAGCAGTTAGAGCACTTAAAGAAGGCGAGAGAAAAGGCACAAGCAAACAAACTGGCACGCAAGAAGGAGAAGCAGGCACAGGCGGTCATCCCTGAGGCGGTCAAGCAAGCACGCCCAGAGGCAAAGCACACACTCCTAAATCTTTCGCCCGAAGAGTTAGAAGCACTGACAGAAAGGGCAATCGCAGGGTATGATACCAAACGCAAAGCGGCGAAAGCAGAGAAGAAAAGGTTAGAGGCAGAAGAGAAGAAACAGCAGGCACTTCATACAACCATCTCACGGGCGTTAAAGCAACCCGACCCAGACGATATGTGGGCGGCGTGTTTTAACTTCCAATAGTTTTTTATAACCCGTAGTAAATGGCAGAAGCAGAAGGCACCGACTTGAATATCCTCCCTGTCCAAGACCCACCGAAAGAAAAGCACAAACCGCTTAATCCGAACCTACCCCAACCACCCGCCCTGATGCTTATGATATCCCCCATCCGCACGGGTAAATCAACCATCATCAGCAACCTCCTCTTGAATAGTCAATTTTACGGACAAGACTTCTTTGACGAGGTGATGTGTATCTCGCCCACAATCTACAACGACAAGACTTCAAGATTTTTAAAAAAGGCATTTGACTGCTATGATGAGTATTCTGACGAGTTGATACAGAAACTCGTGGAGCGTCAATCAACGTATGAAGACCCCACGGATAGACCCGATGTCGCTCTGGTCCTAGACGATATTATCGGTATGGTAAGGCGTGAAGCATACCTCAACCATCTCGCATCTCGTTTCAGGCATTACAATATCAAACTCCTTTTGATGTCGTCGCAGAATTACCGCTCAGTCTCGCCTGTGATTCGCTCAAATTGTACCCATATGATAATCGGGTCTCCCTTCCCTAACAACAAAGAGTTAGGCAAGATTGCCGAAGAGGTTGGAGACCAATTCGGGGGTGCCGATAACTTTCTCAGGATATATCACAAGGCAACGCCCAAGAAGTATGACTTTCTGTATCTAAACCTAACCGAGAATCCACCGCAAGCGTGGTCTAACTTCACTAAGATGATTGCGACGGGCGGTCAGGCAAAGGAGATGGAGGGTGAGGTAAATCTCGGACAAGTGGCAGAAACAGAACAACCGCCACAAAAATAAATAAATTGGTATATCATAAAATGGACGCAAGTGAAGTCGGTGCTCTGAGTATGGGCAATTCAATGGAGAGTCAAATGGAGGGTCATAACCAAGCGGTGCGTGAGCACAATGCCGCTAATCATAAGTTTTATCAGAATCTCAGGCAGCAAAACTTACTGGGTTTGCGAAAAGAAGCAGAAGATGCGAAGGGTGCTTCTGAGAAGCAATTCGCAGCGGGTTTAGGTGAGACTGGCACGAGAGTCGTGAAAATGGCAAACGATGCCGCTACTACTTTTGCGGGTGCCAAAGCAGCCGCGGGGGAGGGATGGAGTGCTCTGGGTGCGGGGGACAAGGCGTCGCTTGTCCTCCAACAAGCGTCAAAAACCAGCACGAGTCTCAATCAAGCGAGGGCGGTGGGCAGGGGTGCGAGGTCCGCGGCACAAGGTGTATCCGATGCGGCACAAGGTGCGAAGGACGCTATGTTTAGCAAAGTGCCCGCTGGGTCATCAGTAGGGAGAGCAGGAGACGCTACCGCAGATGCTGCGTCATCGGCGAGCACAACAGGCAAAGTGGGGGATGCTGTCGTCCAGGGCGGAGAGACTGCTGTCAAAGCGGGTGCCAAAGCGGGTGCCGAGGCAGCAGGGGCAGTCGGCAAAAGCGTGGGTAAAATCGCCGCGGGTGCGGAGGGTCTCGGTGTAGTGATGGGTGGTATGAATGCTATCCAGGATATTGCTTCGGGGCATATCCAAGGGCACAACGCCGAAGAGAAAGCAGGCAATGAGTTAGGTATTGCTTCGGGTGCTGCTGACCTGCTCGGATTTATCTTCCCACCTGCCGCACTGGTGGGAGCAGCACTCGGTGTCGCGGGAGGGATTGAAAGTGCCGCAGGAGCAACCAAAGAGAAATCAGATGCCAAAGAAGAAGCGGGGACCGACCAGAGCACAGGCAAGTCATTAGATTCCGAAGAGAAAGCGGGTGAAGAGCAAACAACAGCATCGCAGAATCTAGCAAGCGAAGGACAAATTGGGGCAGACCCAGGCAATGTCGTGAAATCTGGACAAACTGGGCGAGCGGGTGCCTTTTAAAAAGTTAAGTTTTTAACCTTATTTTTTTATCCATACTCATTCATAACAATGAGTTTTTGGTCCGCAGAAGACAAGATACCCGTCCGCCAGACGAAGGTTGCCATCCAGGCAGAGCACGGACTGGATTACACCGCAGGTCAGAAGATTACAATCGTAATCCCACCGACGGTCCAGTATTTTCAACCGCGTGAGAGTTATCTGTCCTTTGATGTCTTGCTTGAACAGGGAGGTAAGGAACCCCAGCGAATCCAACTTGACAGCGACGCAGGTGCTCAGATGCTAATCAAGGACCTTCGTATTCTAAGCGGTGGTGCGGGTGCTCAACTTTTGGAGGAGTATCAGGATTACAATGTCCTGGCAACACTTCGCTATGATTATGAGAGCGACGCCACGCTCAGGGCAAAGCGTGCCTTAACTGAGGGCACGACTGATTACGACCAGACCACTCGTGGCACCCGTGGCACAACCAAATCACGCCAGTCGGGTCTCGCCCACAATCCTTACTTCAATCCCTACCGCGTAGGAGACACCCCTGATTCTGCTACCGATGGAGCAGGGTGGGGCAACTCCTCATCCACACCTGTGGGCACGGGCATCTATGGTGATGGTCCCAAGAAGGTCAAATGCCTGATGCCGATTCACACGGGTATTTTCCAGAACTCTAAGGTTTTCCCATCGCTTCTGACCGAGGGTCTTCGTCTTGAAATCCTTCTGGAGGATGCCACGCGTGTTGTGAAGATGCTGGACAGCACCAACAAAAACAATCGCCAGCGTCTGGGACCTATCCTTCACTCTGTCGGTGCTGTTGATGGTGGCAAGGATTCCGAAATCGCTGGCAAGGGTGCGTGGGCAAAGGGTGCCGCTACCGATACCTTCTGGTTTAAGCGGGAGAACAATCTGCTAGATATTGATAACTTTCCCCTGGTTGTTGGAGAGAGTTTCAATCTCGTCGGTCAGAGTGTCGCTAATGCGGGACTCACCAATCCGATTGAATATCACGGACTCCAAGGTTTCCCGAAATTCACCACGCCATCGGGAGCAAACAAACTAGTCATCAAGTCCATTTCAAAGGTCGCGGGTGCCGCCGACCCTTCTGCTCAACCCGCGGGGTCCGACCATCAAGGGGGCAACTGGGGTCTTATGAAAGTCGTTACGACAGAAGCAGCAACACTTGTCGCGGGCACGGGAGCGACTGCCGTGGATGAAGTCGCAGGGACACAAGGTGGATGGGTTGCTTTCTCCACAGCGAATGCTCTGGGGGCAGATGTTGGTGCGGGATACACCGAACCCTCGCCAGGTTTCAGACTCTCTAATGTTGAATTGATTTTACAGCAGTTGGAGATGCCCGCAGGATACACTCGCAAGATGATGAGTATGATGAAGGCGGGTGGAGCGATGAACTACGATTTCCAGAGTTGCTCCAACTACAAGTATTCGCAACTCAAAGGTGATATTGTCGCGAATATTCGCCTACCGCTGTCGCAGTCTCGGGCGAAGGCAATCCTGTCGGTGCCGACCGACGCCACCCGATACAGTGCTCTGGGATATATGAAGGGCAGTCAGGATACGGCGGGATGTAATGGGTCCGCTGACACCTGGACCAGTCCCTACGATTCTAGCAAATGGTCCTACCTTGAAAAACCTGGCGTGATGGTTTCTGGGACAGACACAGCGAATTCTACAAAGTGGGCGACACCCACCAACCAAGGCAAGGCGGGGCACATTGAAACTCCCGATGGTGAGATGTATTCTACTCGTGCGGGTATGGTCGGTGTCTGGGATTACCTCACGAACTACCAGTGGTTTTACAACGGGCAACTGAACCCCAACCGAGCGGTGGATACCTCCAAGATTTCGTCCAAGCAGAGTATCTGCCAGCAACCCCTGGTGGAGTTAGAGAAGGCGTTAGCGATGTCAGGCATCCGACCGCTGTCCTTCGCCAAGTATGCTTCGTCTGCTGTTATCGGCAGAGCACTCTCACTCCAAGACGG
>Ga0181404_1000537_pt1 | contig 11380 bp, 22 predicted proteins | sample 27SPOviralmetaG_FD_130133 | JGI IMG/M metagenome (GOLD analysis project Ga0181404, IMG submission 130133) | Marine viral communities from the oligotrophic San Pedro Time Series (SPOT) site, San Pedro Channel, CA, USA - 27 SPOT_SRF_2011-10-25 | ecosystem: Environmental > Aquatic > Marine > Strait... | reverse complement strand
GCGAACGCTACATTTCCTTCTAATACTGCCATAGTAATTTACCTTCTGTATAGTTAATAAAAGATTACTTAAGTATACTTTAGAATTTATCTTTAATGTTAAAAACTAAAGTACATAGGTATAGTATATCATGTTTGTTTGCCGATTGCAACTCCTATATAGTTAATTTGAATTAGGTACTGGTAATGTAGGAATACTAAAGAAACGTCCCCCATTACCCATAAGCTAGTTATTACTCCTAATTATACCTGTTTCTTCAGCTAATGACCAGTTCTCTTCAATAGCCTCGTCCGATGCAGAATGACATACATTACACAAATCAATATGTTCGTCAGTTATCCTGTCTCTCCTCCTTAGTTCATATTCATTTAGTATAACGTCACAGGCTTTACATCTACTCATAATCAATCTCCTTGTAGGGTCTACCATACGTCACTACAATGAATGGTAGCATTAATACTAGTCCCTCAAAGGGCATTGTGCTATGTACTTCTGTTTCGCTGTTATACGTCCATACGGGACGGCTGTCACAAAATTCAAGGTCTATCCCTACACCATTACGCAACTCTACTGTAAACAATCTATTAAATATATTTGCATTAATCATTTGTAATTCCTCTACGTTGTTTAACTTCCATTAATCGTTCTCTCATCTCCACTTTATCTATAGGGTCATAGTCTGCCTCTCTGTTATCATGTGGTGAATAATACCCTGTATTGTCCTCATAGTCGCTGAAGTCATAACTAGGGTCATCGTCTATCCTGCAATATTCTCTACTCATTGTCCTTTGCTCCCATTCTCTGTGCGTATTCATAACCAGTTCTATATCCCTCTGTATACTCCTTATTAGCCTCTTCTGACTCATCAAAGGGATATGAGTGTAAAGCGTCATATTCTCCCCTCTCGTAGTCTGTAAGCTCCTTATAGTACTGGTACATTGTCAAATACTTTTCGTCCGCTTCATCTTCTAGCTGACTCTGTTCTCTATAGTCTTTACTCATTGTTTTAACTCCTCTTTACCGAAACTTGAAAACCTTAAATAATCGCTTAGCTTTTTAGGTATAAGCGTCCACTCTATAAAATCAGCGTCAGTATATCTATGCCCGTAAACATAGTCAGTTATTTTCCCGTCCTCAATGATAGCTAGATTAGCTGTATACTTATCTCCTTTATCATCAGCACCCCATATTTCTACGTGATACTCATCAGCTACTGCCTGTTTATCTCTGTACCTTATCAGGGGTACTGGTATCTCCTGAGTCTTCTCAGCTTCAAGCCAAGCATGATGGCTTAATTGCGGTCTAGTCATTGTCTTTACCTCTCCTTACCAATTATGTATTACACCCGCTATTATAAATAAACAGGTAATAAAATTCAAGCCTACAATTACACTCCTAACAATCGCAATGTAATCAGCTTCTCTGTCTGTAGCTCCAGACTTCTCACCCAGTGCTTTAACCCATATACGCCACAATCTAAGAACGTTATGCATAGGGCTTATACCTCTCCACTATAACATCATCATAGCCCTCATTACGCCAATTACTAGCTATCCTGTACGCCTCTTCTCTATTCGTTAGATGCGATGTTACCTCTACACCGCCAACCCATATTGTGTATAACATTACAACACCTCCGCTATCTGTATTAATACCATAGCAAATAGACCAGTTACTGACACGTTCCAAAGTATAGTGCGCCACTTGTCCCGTTTAACTTCTAATTCATATCTCTTTAAGGCAAGATACCTCTCAGCATTATAATTCATAATAAACCTCTTAAATTCAATTCTAAGCCATTTTACGGCTAACCTATACTGTCCTACTAATAAACACTAGAAAACGCCTTACAAGGTAATACAAGGCGCTCTATGGTGCTTACTCCTATTAAGCCACCTCTTTTCTGCGCTCATTAGCAGGTTTAATCCATAGGTACTCAGACCAGAATGGTTCGCTTGCATTACCTAAACAAATAAAGGAGTCATGCCAGCCGTTAGCATCATATTCTTTATAGTCTGCATCTTCCATGCGCTCGGAGTCCATATAACCCTCATCTACCGCATTGTCTAAGGCTTCCTGCTCATTGTTACCATACGATACGCAAATCAAACCAAACTCATGCCCGATTAAATACGCACGTTCGCCAAATCTAAAACCGTCTTTATTTGCAATTCTCATATTATCACCTATATAAAGTTTAATTAATTTAATAACGCCTACTGTTAGCCAATAGGCGCGATAAATTAACTATCTGCACGCCCATAATTCACGCAATGCTTCGTCTATATCCATAGTATCATCATCATAGTAAGCATCAAACTTATCCTGCCACCATGCGCCCTCAATGCGCTGATTAAGGGTATCAATCCAAATATTAGGACCACCAAAGGCAACCAGTATACGCGCACCTAAATATTCACCATTGCTATCTACTATGTATTGAATATCAAGCACATCTTGCAAGTAGTCAAAGCCACTAATAATATCAGTTGAATCATAGCCGTTAGCTTCTGCATCAATTTCCATACCTGCATCAGCGTATGTAATGCCATTTTCTAGTTTATCTTTAATGCTTAAAACGCTTATTTGTAAATCATTCATAATAAATCACCTGTTTAATTAATTGATGTAACCATTATAACCATTGACAATATAAAGTCAACACCTAAAGAATGACCAATAAACTATTTCTGGTCATACTATACTACAACCTTTATATACAGGCGCGTGCATGCGTATAACATAACGGGTTGAGGTTGTCAAGTGTTTTATTTAAGTATGCCCTGAGGGTATCCACTAGCATACTCACACTTCCCCGTCAAGTCTTACCCGTGACCGCCTCAAGGATACCAGTCACCCCCAGTCCTTAGGCTGTACATGTGTAAAACCTGTGGAAACTTAGGGGCGGGGGGGCGCGTGGGTATCTTGAGATTGTTACGGTATCCACCTGTATACTAAAAAAGCCAATATTCGATAAAAGGTCATAACCAAAAGTCATACCCTAAGTGTTTGTTTTACTTATGTATTCTAATGGCGGGGATATGTCTGACCAATATAATAAAAAAGGTCACTTAAGTACGGAACTAATGCTCCAATCGCGGGTCTAAATTAACTAAAGAAATACCTTGACATTTAATCTAAAGTATGGTATAATATATTTATAATATAGAGTAATTTAAAGCCTTAAGTATACTTAAGTAGTCTTAGTTATTATACTTTAATGATTATACTTTAAAGTTAAATACTAAAGCGTCCTAAGGATACTTAAGATAACTTAAGGAGAGTCCATTGGCTACTAAAGAAAATCCTCCAAAAAGGAGGGGCAGACCACCGAAGTCAGAGATGGTGTCAAGAAAAAAAGGTCAGACTGGTTTGTCAAGAGGTAGACCAAAGGGTGATGCCGCTATCATCAACGAGTACAAAGGTAGGATGTTGTCATCCCCTAAGTCTCGTAAAGTATTAGAATCAATATTCGATGCGGCACTTAACGATGACCATAAGAATCAAGCCGCCGCATGGAAGTTAGTCATGGATAGGATATTACCTACAGCGGTATTTGAGAATGATGTCGTTAAGGGCGCAGGGAAGTCAGCAATACAGATTAACATTACTGGAGTTGGTGGAGCAGAGACCACGGTGGTGTCAAACAATGAAGCTATTGACGATGGGGAAATCATAGAATAATGGCTAAGTACTTTAATGAAGAAGAGTTTGCCTGTCAGTACACAGGTAAGAATGAAATAAGTTCTGAGTTGATTGATAAGTTAGATGAACTCAGAGAAGCCTGTGGTTTTCCCTTTGTAATAACGTCAGGCTATAGAGATAAAACACACCCAGTAGAAGCAAAGAAAGCAAAACCAGGAACAGGAACTCATGCACAGGGCATTGCCGCAGACATTAAAGTCAACAACGGTTTACAGCGCTTTAAAATCGTTGAGAAGGCTATCGCGCTTGGATTCACAGGTGTGGGAGTTGCTCGTGGCTTCGTCCATGTTGATATCCGCAGTCCTGACGATACAACCCCTTTTGTAATGTGGACCTACTAAATGACGGAACTTAATGTTTCGTTACTACCGTGGCAACAAACTGTATTTGAAGATGAGACTAGATTTAAGGTCATAGCCGCAGGTAGACGTACAGGCAAGTCCCGTCTAGCCGCTTGGATGTTAATCATCAGGGCGTTACAAACTGAGAAGGGTCATGTCTTTTATGTTGCACCTACTCAGGGTCAGGCTAGGGACATTATGTGGCAGGTGTTACTTGAGATAGGTAATCCTGTAATAGCTTCCAGTCACGTTAATAATTTACAAATAAAGCTAGTCAACGGTGCAACCATAGCACTCAAAGGTGCAGATAGACCAGAAACCATGCGTGGTGTCAGTCTTAAGTTCCTTGTTATGGATGAGTATGCAGACATGAAACCAGAGGTCTGGGAGCAAATCCTTAGACCTGCACTAGCTGACCAAAAGGGTGATGCGTTGTTCATTGGTACGCCAATGGGACGTAATCACTTCTATGACTTATATACGTATGCTTGTATCGGTGAAGACCCTACGTTCGCGGGTTATCACTTTACAAGCTATGATAATCCACTACTAGACCCTGAAGAGATTGAAGCGGCTAAGAACTCTATGTCCTCCTTCAGTTTCCGTCAGGAGTTCATGGCATCCTTTGAGGCACAAGGCAGTGAGTTATTTAAAGAAGAGTACGTTCAATTTTCTGAAGAAGAACCCCAGATTGGTCAGTACTATATTGCTGTCGATTTGGCAGGTTTCGCTGATGTGGCAAAGGCTACAACTAAAACTAAACGACTTGACCAAACGGCTATCTCAGTTGTTAAAGCAAGTGAAGAAGGTTGGTGGGTCGCTGACATCATATATGGTAGATGGGGTGTGGAACAAACTGCACGTAAAATCTTTGAAGCTGTACGGGACTATCAACCTGTGGCTGTCGGGATTGAGAAAGGGGCGTTAAAGAACGCTGTATTCCCATACATCTCAGACCTAATGAAGTCCAACAATAGATTCTTTAGAATAGAAGAATTAACACACGGTAACAAGAAGAAAACCGATAGGGTAGTCTGGGCTTTACAAGGTAGGTTTGAACACGGTAAGATAACACTTAACAAGGGTGAATGGAATGCTACGTTCCTAGATGAGTTATTCCAATTCCCTAATCAGCTTGTACATGATGACTTGATTGATTCGTTGGCTTACATAGACCAACTGGCTAACATAGCCTACACATCAGATTATGTAGAAGAAGACTATGAATTTTTAGACACATACGCAGGGTACTAATATGTTACTAGAGGACAAGCAGGAACTAACGATTGAGCAAGACCTAGAAGGATGGGTCATTGATAAATGTACAAGTTGGCGTGACCACTTTGAGTCTAACTACTCGGAGAAGTTCGATGAGTACTACCGCTTGTGGCGTGGACAATGGGCGGTACAGGATAAGACTAGACAAACAGAACGCTCTAAGATTATCTCTCCTGCCTTACAACAAGCAGTTGAGTCATCCGTTGCGGAACTAGAGGAAGCTACCTTTGGTCGTGGCAAGTGGTTTGACATTGAGGATGACGTAGCGGACCAAGAGAAGCGTGATATAGCCATGTTACGTGAAGTCCTATACAAAGACTTCAAAAAGAATAAGATACGTAAGAGCGTAGCTGAGTGCCTTATCAATGCCGCTGTATTTGGTACAGGGATTGCTGAGGTAGTCCTAGAGGAAGAGAAAGAGTTTCAACCTGCAACACAACCTGTAATGGGTGGGGATTTACAAGCAGTTGGTGTCAACATCGTAGATAAGACCTGCGTAAAGCTACGACCAGTAATGCCACAGAACTTCTTGATAGACCCACTAGCTACCTCCATTGAGGAAGCATTAGGTTGTGCTGTAGATGAGTTTGTACCTACACACCTAGTAGACCAGTTACAGGAACAAGGTGTATATCGTAACGTATATGTAGGTTCTGCCGCACCAGACTTTGACATTGAACCAGATAAAGATTTGTCAGTGTTTGAAGACGATAAAGTGCGCTTAACTAAGTACTACGGTTTAGTACCTCGTCATCTATTAAAAGCGGCACAAGAAGAAGAAGAAGCAGAAGAAGTAGAAGAACTAGTCGCTCCTGATGAAGATGAAGATACATACTACGTAGAAGCTATTGTTGTTATTGCTAATGACGGTACGTTACTTAAAGCAGAAGCTAATCCATACATGATGGGTGACAGACCAATCGTTGCATTCCCGTGGGATGTCGTTCCTAGCCGTTTCTGGGGCAGAGGGGTATGTGAGAAAGGGTATAACTCACAAAAGGCGTTAGACGCTGAAATACGAGCCAGAATCGATGCTCTTGCATTGACTATACACCCTATGATGGCTATTGATGCTACACGTATGCCTAGAGGTTCTCGTGCTGAGGTACGTGCGGGTAAGACTATCTTGACCAACGGCAACCCTGCTGAAGTCCTACAGCCTCTTAACTTTGGTAATGTTAGTCAGGTTACGTTTGCACAAGCCGCTGAACTACAGAAGATGGTACAGACAGCTACAGGTGCTATTGACTCTGCGGGTATCTCTGGTTCTATTAATGGTGAGTCAACTGCCGCGGGTATCTCTATGAGCCTCGGTGCTATTATTAAACGTCATAAACGTACATTGATTAACTTCCAAGAATCATTCCTTATTCCCTTCATAACTAAAGCCGCGCATCGCTATATGCAGTTTAATCCTGAGCGTTATCCTGTTGCGGACTATAAGTTCCACACATCTAGCAGTCTAGGTATCATTGCTCGTGAGTATGAAGTTACTCAACTAGTACAGTTACTACAGACTATGCAACAAGACAATCCAATGTACTCACAGTTGATTATGTCCATTGTAGACAACATGAACTTGTCCAACCGTGAAGAACTTATCATGTCTTTACAACAAGCTAATCAGCCTAACCCACAAGCACAGCAAGCACAACAAGCTATGCAACAAGCACAGATGGCATTTCAACAGTCACAGACTGCGGCATTACAAGGTCAGGCTACAGAGTCACAGGCTCGCGCACAGAAACTTGCGGCAGAGGCTCAGGCTGTACCACAGGAACTTGAGATTGACCGTATCAAAGCAATTACGACCAATATCAAAGAGGGAGATGCGGATGACAAAGAGTTCCAGAAGCGTCTTAAAATATCAGAGCAGTTACTAAAAGAACGTGAAGTAGCTGTCAAAGAACAAGGAAAACCTAATGCTGACACAGCACAAGTTCAACGAAGCAATAGAGCAAGTCAACCAAGCCTTCAGCCAAACATTCAAGAGACTAGCGGAATTGGAAGCAGAGGTCCAAGACCTCAAGGAATCCCGCAAGGAGAAGCCTAATGCCCGCAAAAAAACCAGACCCAAGACTAGCTAGAGCAGGAGTCTCTGGCTACAACAAACCAAAGCGTACACCAAAGCACCCTACTAAGTCTCACGTAGTAGTAGCTAAGGAAGGTGACAAGGTTAAGACTATACGCTACGGTCAACAGGGAGTTTCAGGTGCAGGTAAGAATCCTAAGACTGCATCTGAGAAAGCAAGACGTAAATCTTTTAAAGCAAGACACGCCAAGAATATAGCCAAAGGTAAAATGTCTGCGGCTTACTGGGCAAATAAATCAAAATGGTAAAGAGGAGATAGTCATGCCATACGGTAAAGGTACATACGGTAGTAAAGTCGGAAGACCACCTAAGAAGAAGACAGCAGTTAAACCTAAAAAGAAGCCAATGAAAAAAGGCAAGTAATTATGCCTGTTAAAAAGAAATCCACAGTAAATAAGGCGGGTAACTACACTAAGCCTACCATGCGTAAGAACTTGTTTAATAAGATTAAAGCAGGTACTAAGGGTGGTAAGGCAGGACAGTGGTCTGCTAGGAAGGCACAGATGCTCGCTAAAGAGTACAAAGCTAAGGGTGGAGGGTACAGGTAATGCCGCTAAAGAAGTCACAGAAAAGCCTGAAGAAGTGGACTAAGGAAGAGTGGGGTACTAAGTCTGGCAAGCCTAGCACACAGGGTAAGAAAGCTACAGGTGAACGCTATCTGCCCAAGAAGGCTCGTCAGGCTTTGACCAAAAAGGAATATGCCGATACGACACGGAAGAAACGTGCTGACACCAAAGCAGGTAAACAAGTAAGTAAACAACCTAAGAAGATTGCAAAGAAAACAGCAAGACATAGAAAATAGTTCTTGACTTTTGTGACCAAATATGGTATAATATTCCTATAGTATACTTAAGTATATTATTTAAATTAACAATAAAGACTGTCCATTAAGGAGAAACAGTAAATGACTGATGTAGAACTAGAGAAGTACTATCGTTCCTTTGAAGAGATGTTCCGTTCAGACGGATGGAAGAACTTAATGCAGGACATGAAGGGAAGTGCTGAGAACGTCAATTCAGTAGAAGCCTGTCAAGATGACAAAGACCTTTACTTTCGTAAGGGACAACTTGTAGTCATGGCTAATATGCTGAACCTAGAAGCACAGATAGAAACAGCTAAACAAGAGCAAGATGAAGAAGAAGTAGAAATAGACTAATGAGGTTTATGTTTGACTTCAAATGCGACAACGGACATGTCAATGAAAAGTTTGTAGATTCAGAGACAACCGAAGTACAATGTCCAGATTGTTCGTTGATAGCTAGAAAAATAGTTACACCTGTTACAATCAACGGTGGCGACTCTTGGAAGGAAACACGGAAGTGGGTTAAAAAGAGAGAGTCACACATGAAGGCAACAAAGGCGTAGCATTATAACGTAAGGACAACTCTTGACCATAGAACCCTTACACTTAATACACCTCCATAATGATATGAATCACGGAGTTTAATAATGGCAAGACTATTAGAAGAGCGTCCCACGGAAGACGTAGAAGAGAATGACATCAATAACCAAGTAGCACAAGACCCTCAACCAGAGGAAACTCTTGAACAACCTGAATCAGACATACCTGAGAAGTATCAAGGGAAGTCAACAGCCGAGATAGTAAGGATGCACCAAGAGGCTGAAAAACTCTTAGGTAAACAAAGTTCTGAAGTAGGTGACTTGCGGAAGGTTGTAGATGACTACATCCAGACACAACTCTCAACCCAAGAAACACAAGCAACAAATGCTGACGAAGAAGTAGACTTTTTCTCAGACCCCGACAAGGCAGTCGAAAGAGCGATTAATAATCACCCTAAGATAAAGGAAGCTGAACAAATCAGCAACCAATATCGTCAGTCTACAGCAATGAACAAACTGCAAACCAAACACCCTGAGATGCAGGGAATTTTGCAGGATGAGAAGTTTGCTGAATGGATTAAGGGTTCTAAGATTAGACAACAGCTTTTTGTACAGGCAGACCAACAGTATGATTATGATGCCGCTGACGAGTTATTTTCCCTATGGAAGGAACGTCAACAGGTTGTCACTCAAACTGCCGCCAATGAGAAACAGCAACGCAAGCAAGCTGTTAAATCTGCATCCACAGGTAATGCCCGTGGTAGTGGTGAACAGCGAGGCAAGAAAGTCTACAGACGCGCAGACATTATTAAACTAATGCGTACTGACCCCGATAGATACCAAGCATTGTCAAATGAGATTATGCAAGCATATTCAGAGGGGAGGGTACGGAACTAATATTATTATATAGGAAGTATTAAAATGACTGATTCAACTTATCCCGCAAATGGCGGTTTCGTAGACAACACTAGCGCGGCTACTTTCATCCCAGAAATCTGGAGTGATGAAGTTGTTGCGGCTTATCAATCTAACCTTGTACTGGCTAACCTAGTCAAGAAACTATCTATGACTGGCAAGAAAGGTGATACTCTTCACATTCCTAAGCCTGTTCGTGGTGATGCTCACGCTAAAGCGGAAGGCACTGCTGTTACTGTACAGAACGCTACTGAAGGCGAAGTACAAATCGCATTAGACAAGCACTTTGAGTACTCGCGTCTAATTGAAGACATCACTGAGACTCAATCATTGTCTTCACTTCGTCAGTTCTACACTGGTGACGCAGGTTATGCTCTAGCTAAACAAGTAGACACTAGCTTGTTTGAACTAGGTAAGGCTTTCGGTGACAACGGTGGTGATTACGTTGGTACTGGTACTTATAACTTTGCAGGTGGTTCTGGTGTTGAGGCTTATGCTGTAGACTCAGTTGCCGCAGGTGACGTATTCAACGATGCGGGTTTCCGTGCTTTGATTCAAAAAATGGATGATGCTGACGTACCTATGGACAATCGTTGTCTTGTAGTACCACCATCAATCCGTAACGCTATCATGGGCATTGACCGTTATTCGTCAAGTGACTTTGTAGATGGTAAAGTTGTAAACAACGGTCAAATCGGTAACTTATACGGTATCGACATCTTTGTTTCTTCTAACTGTCCTATCATCGAAACTGCGGCTGATAACAGTGCAGGTGGTGACGTTAAACAAGCTATGTTGTTCCACAAAGACTCTATGGTTCTTGCGGAGCAAATGGGTGTTCGTTCACAGACTCAGTACAAGCAGGATTTCCTGTCTACTCTATACACTGCTGACACTTTGTATGGTACTGCTGTTCTACGTCCAGATGCCGCATTTAACATCGCTGTAAACGCTTAGTAGTACTTAAGGGGCTTCCATTCGGGAGTCCCTTTCCCCTTTTCTTTTTTACAGGAATTTTGCATGGCTATATTTAGAGGTGTAGGTGGTTCGGGAGAATCTTCGGACAATTCCTTTCTACAGGAAGTTACTGCTCAAGCGCAAGCCGCTGAAGCATCAGCTACCTCTGCACAAGCCTCTGCAAACTCCATATTAACTCTTACAGCCGCCACGGGCGCGGCAGATACCGAAGTAATCTATAACGCTTCTACGGGTGTTTTGACTGTCCCTAGAGGGGATATAGGTCCTACAGGTCCTCAAGGTTCTACAGGTCCTCAAGGTGCTACAGGAGCAACTGGTGCTACAGGAGCAACAGGTCCTGCAGGTGCTGATGGTACTGACGGAACTAATGGCACTAATGGTACTAATGGAACTAACGGAACAAACGGTACTAATGGAACTAACGGTACAGGTTTTACAGCAGGTTCTTACAACGCCTCTACGGGTGTCGTTACATTTACATCTAACGATGGCTTAGGTTTTTTTACAAGTGATTTACGTGGTGCTGACGGTTCGGACGCAAGCGTAACAGCCGCTAATGTTACTGGTGTCCTCATAGCAGGAACTGGTATCTCTATAGCGAGTAATGGTACTATTACAAATAGTTCACCAGACCAAACAGTAGCCTTGACGGGTACAGGTGCTACTTCAATAACAGGTACATATCCTAACTTTACTATTGACAGTACTAACACAACGTACACAGTAGGTG
>Ga0181404_1000527_pt1 | contig 11444 bp, 8 predicted proteins | sample 27SPOviralmetaG_FD_130133 | JGI IMG/M metagenome (GOLD analysis project Ga0181404, IMG submission 130133) | Marine viral communities from the oligotrophic San Pedro Time Series (SPOT) site, San Pedro Channel, CA, USA - 27 SPOT_SRF_2011-10-25 | ecosystem: Environmental > Aquatic > Marine > Strait... | reverse complement strand
GTGGCGTGTGTGTAATATTTACCTGATAAAATATGATATGTTGAAATAGCATTATCAATATTATCTCTATGAATACATAGAGCAACACGCATAAATAGATATTGAGGACGTTCAATAATCTGTTCTTTAATCTTTAGGAGATAACTTTTTTCAAGAGTTTTAAATCCAAAATAATCAATATTATAATCAGCGGAATCATCAATGATTTTATCAATAATATCCTTATTTTTATTTACAAAATTATATAAATACTCGGCAATAATTGAACGCCCATTTAATTCACGACTACTGTATAACATTTCAATACCTTCACTAAACTTTTTAGGAGTATTTTTATGAATATTACTAATACTAATACGAGAAGCTAATTCACCATAATCTGTATTTACTGGATAAAGAGCAATAGCAATTTGCGACGCTAATTCATCTAACTGTGTTGTATCTACACCATCATATATTTCGGTGCAAACCTTTTGTGCGATTTTTACAGAGTCAACATTTAAGTGTGAAAATTCATTATTAAGATGCCCAGCAAGAGTTTGAATTCTCTTTAAAACCTTATCGAATGATACATCCTCAAAAGAACCATTGCGTTTAGTGACTTTCATCATAATTATATATTTATATTATTTTTTTTGTGATAATATTATAAATATTTTATTTTTTATATATTTAATTTTATTTTATTTATTATTTTTTTATTATTTTTTTATTATTTTTTTATTTATTTTATTATTCAAATTTAAAATTATTTTATTATATCTTTATTTATTATATCTTTATTTTATTTTTATTTAATTGTAATATATTATTATATAATGAGTTCTAGAGAGAGAAATACGCTATCCGAAATAAGAAATCAATTAAGAACAAATCGGGAGACTGTAGCACATCTAAAAGATTTAATGTCACCTGTGCGTTCTGACGGAGATAGATCTTGCGAAGATAAACAAACCGAAAAAGAAATAGAGAATAAATGGCGCCAAGCAAGTCTTGAACCTTGGAGAGAATTATACAAATCTAAACCAATATATATAATATTAGGACATGGTAGTACACAATACAATATATATGGAAAAGTAGATTCATACGAACTTAAAGAAAATACACAATTAATATCATCTACACGTTCAGGTAGTTCAATGCCAATACTAAAAGATGGTGATCCATATATAGAAAATTCAATTAAAAGTTCTATGTTTCCAGAAGATATATCATATCATTTATTTGAAGAGAACGGAATAACTCGTGCTATAAATCATAAATATATTCCATATAGGATAGGTGAAGAATTATTTGTTATATGTCAAAAATTATATCGTCAAGGAGATAATATTACTGTGACTAATATAAGTTTTGAAGATTCCGGACATGCATTAGAGTTTGATAGTATAAAAAATTCTCCATTAGAGTATGCTAATTCTCGTCATAAAATATATAAACAATCTGGTGGAAGATTATTTAAATCCAACAGCGAACAGTTATCCGGAATATTAATATTTAATAGTGATTTTAAAAATTTAGATGAAAAAATATCTGATCTTGATACAAAATTTAACGAAAGGATAGAAACAGAAAGAAAATATTTTATTAATAAAAAAATATATCAAAAAAATGGTCTTAAAGAATTATCAGAAAATTTCAATATAGATTACTACCCAAATAAAGAATCATTGTTTATAAAATTAGAAATAACTGAAGGTAATATTGATTTAAATCATATTATAGATATATTAGGAGAAGGCACTTATTATTTACATTCTTGTAAGTCAATTGGAAAGGATTTGCCAACAGAACTTATTAATAGAGCGCGAGATCTAAGTAAAGAAAGAATATATGACCCTGAAAAACATATCGCAAGATTAAGAAGTGAATATAATGATAAAGAAATATTAAGAGTAGTTAATAATTTTATTGATGATTCCTTTAAAAACAAAAAATATGGTTTAGGTAGAGTTAAGCAAATAATAGATAAATTAACATTAAGTAAATATAAAAGAAGATCATTTAGAAAATATAACAAAAAAGAGATACAAGAAAAAATAAGAGAATTATTTGAATTAATGGGTAAATTTTATAAAAAAAAATTGAATTCTAATAAGATTATATATTATATAATATTTTTATTATCGGCTAGTAGTAGTGATCTAAACAGAATTAATGATAAATTTATAGAGTTAATAAGACAAATATCGGATAATAAGACACTATTTGATAATAATGTAAATGAATCTACAAAAATGCTTGATAAACAAATTGACCGTTATAAAACACATAAAATTCTAACAAATATTATGGACCAAGAGAATATAGTAAAGAAATCCAATAAATATAATAAATATCAAGACAATATTTTAAATTTACGCGATATAGAAATGATTAATTTTTTTAAAAATATAACATATCATTTATATGATTTAAAATATGGTCGTAATACAGATAAATATTTATTTCAATTAAGATTGGATTTTGCGGATATTGAATGGCATCCTGATAAAAGACATAATAAATACGAATATAATATGAAAACAAAAATAGAAAAACATTTTAGAACAATCTATTCTGAAGAATATCCAAATGAATTTGCTCGATTTGATAATATCACCGGATCTCAACGTTCAAATAAAAAGAAAAAACATAAGAAAAGGCGAAATAAATTAACTAATAAAGAAAAGAAAAAGAAGAGAAATAAGAAGAAAACTAAGCAAACTAAGAAAACTAAAAAAACAAAGAAAACTAAGAAATAAATCCAGATATAAATCCAGATAAAAATAAATAAATTATTATTATTATTATTATTATTATATTTTATTACTATTATATTTTATTACTATTTTATTATTATATATATATATATATATTATATATTATATGAGTAGTCTATCTAGTAAAATTAAAAGAAAATCTAGAAGTAAAACTAGAAGTAAATCTAGTGAAAGAAGGATCTTAGAAAGTCAAGTAAATGATCCATACGCATTAGACCCGACAGTGCGCTCAGACGGTGAAAGACATTGTGAAGACAAGGAAAGTGAAGAGGCTACAAAACAAAAATGGGAAGATCGACGACTCCCGATATGGAATGAAATTTATAAATCTAAACCAATATATATAATAGAGGGACATGGTAATACAGTCAGTGCACGAGATGTTATTCCTACAACTGACAAAATTAATACAAATACACAACTAATATCCCCGGTTCGTTCCAGTTATTTATTGATAGGAGAAAAACAAAGTGGTGGTTTAAAATATATCACAGACACATTTAAAAGTGCCATGTTTCCAGATAATAAAGATTATTATTTATTTGAGGATGACGGAGTAACACGAAATCTGCGCTATTCACCTTTTAAATTTAGGGCAGGTGATAGATATGGATACTATGTTATATGTCAAAAATTATATCGCAGTGAGGATAATTATATAGATGTATCATGTCATTTTGAAGATACAAATAATGCACTAGAATTTGTTGATATAAATCACTCACCTCTTGCTGCCGGACGCCCTGATATAGATTATGATAAAATGGAATCTATAGCAAAAAGGAGATTGAAATCTAAAGGAAATTCATTAACAGGTATATATATATTTAATAATAGTATTAAAGATTTACAATATTTACAAGATAAAATACAACTATTAGAAGATAATATAATTTGCCATGAAGATATATTTATTTATGAAAAAATATATAAAATACATAATAAAAGAAGTGGTCCTAAATTAATATCTTCAAATATTAATAGTGTAATACATAGTAGCCGAGATCCTAAATCTTATTTTATAAAGTTAGAAATTAGAAAGGGAAGTATGCCTATAAGTTCTATTATGAAAATATTGGGTGAAGGTACCTATTATTTAAATACTTGTAAAGCGACTAATGATATATTCAGGATGGATAAAGATGGATTACACAAAAGTAACATAACAGAAATAAGAAAATTATATCGTCAAATAAGTGCTACTAGAGAGATACCTGAACACATAGCGCATCAAAGTAGAATGAATATTTATCATCCTGAATTTTATATTAAAAGTTATATATATATATTGACCACAATTAATAAAATTATTAATAATTCCTTTAAAGATATGATAAATGGTTTAGGTAGGGTTGAACAAATAATAGATAAATTACGACTGAGTAAACTTAGAAGAAGATCTTTTAGAGAATATAAACAAAATCAAATTCATGAGAAAATACTTGAGGCATTGTCATTATTAGGGGATTTTTATAAAACGCAATATAATAATCATAATATTGTATTTAGTATTATATATATATTAATTTACAATGATGGTACTGATAAAATGAATAAAAAATTTATAAATTTAATTAACAAAATTGAATCTATTAAGACATTAATATCTGAAAATTTAGAATATTCTACAACCGATAGTAAAGATAAGAGACGATATATTAAATCTAGTGTATTGAGTCGGAGTCTTCTAATTAGTAATATTACTATTGATATATATAATTTAATACATAAAAATACAGATGTGCGCACGGCATGGGATGGACAAAAAGAAGAAATAACTAAAAGGTATCTTGGGGAAGGTAAAGCACTGGGAACAAAAATTTCTATAATTAAACATTTATATAACAAAATAGAAGATATATATAAGAAAGATAACAGTTTTAAGCTTAGCTTCAAAGGGTATTCACAACAAGTGCTTGAAGAATTTTTTAAAAAAAATGATGAAAGTAAATCTGTTTCCATTCTTGCTGCTACCAGAAAAAAGAAAAAACACAATAGAAAACACGGTAGAAAACACTATAAAGTAACTAGAAAAAACAAGAAAAAAGGAACACACAGAAGAAGAACATATAGAAAGAAAAAATCTTAAAAAAAATAAATAATCTTAAAAATATAAATAATCTTTAATTTAAAATAATAAATAAAATATATTATAAATAAAATATATTATAAATAAAATATATTATAAATAAAATATATTATAAATAAAATATATTATATAATATATATTATACTATGAATACATATACAATTTTAATATCTATATTATTAGGAGCATCATTATTTTTTATTTTCTATAATATGACTGGATTAAATAGAAATTTTACAGACCTATTTTCAGACATAAATAAAAAAATATTAAAGATATTTGATAAAGAAGATATTTATTCTGATAACAATCCCAAATCAGAACAAGATCCTGAAAAATATCGTCTTAAAAAACTTAAGAGAAGTCTCAAAGTGGCCGAGAAAAAATCTAAAAAAGAAAATCTATTAGAAAATGAGCAGGAATATGAAAATGATATTGAAAGATATAATTTAGGTTCTGTAAAATATTCTGATAGAAATAGTGATGATGTTGATGAAACACGTCTTCATAAATCTATTGATAATTCAAAATATATAATTCCCGTTAATGACGAATTATATGATAATAGCAATGAAATGATGAAAAAAGTTAAGGGAGAATCGCATGACCCCCGAATGATATTCGAATGTGGTGAAAAACTCAATTGCAATGCTAAAAAAAGATATGACCTTCTAATTGAAGATGATTATGAATCCATGAATGTATTTAATGATAATTGTGTTCAACCAGTTTCTTCATATGATCAAACAACTAATAATCCAGATATATCTAAAGATATTTTAAATGAAGACCCTGATTTTTATAAAGATATCCAAACAACCTTATAATAAAAAATAATCTTAAAATAATCTTAAAATAATCTTAAAATAATCTTAAAATATTCTCAAAGTAATAATTTATTTATATCATTTACTGAGGGTAGCACTAAATCCGCGCCGCTGCGCCATAATTCATCGCGATTATTCACTCCCGTCAAAACACCCACATTATATCGCACATTCGCATTAATACCCTCTAGCATATCCACTACTGTATCACCTACCTTAATAACATTTTTCGGGTCTGTAATATTATTATCAGACATTAATTTATTAATCATATATGGTTCTGGACGACCCTTCTCTACCATATCACTTGCTATATAACCATTTATTAAACCCTTAAATCCTAATTTGTTTATAATTGTGGTTGCGATATGTTCAGGATATCCTGTATTTAAGCATACTGTTATATCTCTTTCTCTAAGATTATGGAATAAATTATATACACCTGGATAAGTATCTAAATTACCTCTCATATTATAACTTTCTAAAAGATTTTTCTGAAATTTCCTATATATTTGATTTGTTACAAATTGCTTTATTTCTTCATCTACTGTTTCTTCTGGAAGTCCTTTTAAATATTTTGTCCTATTTACTCCACGAATAGCTTCTCTCTTTATCTTAAAATCATAATCAACTCTATTTCTTATTACTTGTTTTTTACTAAATCCGCCTATTTCTCTAATATCATCTAATTGAATATTATATTCTTCTAGTGTTTTATTCATAATCTTATAAACTAATCCATTTTCGTCTACACAAGTCCCGGCCATATCAAATACAAACATTTCTATTCCCTTTATTGATAAGGTTGGTGGAACATTCTCAAATACTTGTTTGCCTAATTTATATTTACTCATTTTTTATTATTTATTATTATTATTATTAAAATATTTTAAATATTTAAATAATATTAATTAAAAAAAACAAAAAACTAAAAACTAAAAATAAAAAAAATATAATATATCTAATAATTAAAATATATCTTATAATTTATTAACAAAATATCTTAATAATTCTATATCGTCATAATCAACACTTATCTTAATACATTCTTTAAGATTTAATTTATATCCATTCTCTTCCAGATTTTTAAATAATTCTATTATATTTGTATTTAAATGTCTTTTATGATCCTTTATACTCCTAATATGATTTTTACTACTTATATACATTAATACGCGATTTGTGAATACTTCATTTGCACTATATATTTTATTATATCTATATGACCCAAGAAAATATAATAATAAAACATTTATATTACTATTTTTTAATTTACAATACTTAATATCTAATTTATAAATCGCCTCTATTAAATTTACCAAATTAAACATATGATCTTTTTGAGAAAGGATATTTTCCTTTTTTTTTATAAGACCTCTATTATGTTTATAGGTATTATATAAATTATATATCACACAATATATATTATGAATTAATGTTTCCTTATATTTTAAGGCCAGTTTCATAAATTCTATACATTCTGGATAAGCATGTTCACTAATATATTTATATATTATCCTCTGAATACTAGAATCACATAGCATTAAATTTATCTGAGCTTTTTTATATTTATTTAATACCCAATTAATCAAATATAAAAACATATTTCCTTCATAATTATTACTTTTTTTAGCAACTATATCAGATATTTTAACATTATATTTTAATGAGTAATCTAATATTATTAATATACTATCTATTGAAAATATATATTTACTATTTATCAAATAATATATAAAATAATCACTTTTATTACCATATGAATTAATATGTTCTTTTAATATTTCGACTATATAATACTCACTATAATTTCCACTTATTAAATCTTTTAGTGAATTATAAACTAAATACTTTGTTAAATCATAATTCTGTTTTTTTATTGATAATAATATCACATTTTCATCTACATTAAATCCATAATTATATAATATCTTAAATAACTCAATATTCCCATGAGAACAGGCTATTTTAATTGGATCACATCGGTCTCTCATTGAAGTATATTTATAATATGTCATAGAATGCTGTGTAATAAACTTCGTCATATTATATAATCTATGAGGTTCACTAAATAAAAATTTAATCATTTGTGTTTGTTGATTGTTACATAAAATGTATAAATGGGATTTATCGAATATTATATTATTTTTTATGAGCCATTTACAATTTACTAAACAACCGCTTCTTAAAATACGAATAATATCTTTATTATAGCAATCTAATTCGTGTAATTTAAAATTTATATCATAATTATCAATAATATTTCGCCATTTTTTACATACTCCTCGCAATTTATAATATTTTAAATCAAAATTCTTTACTTTTGTTTTTATTATTTTATTTAATATTAATAATTCAATATCTTCAGGTAAAATGGGATTTACAACATTCTTTTTTTCTTTAGGTAAATAACGTATAGTAATACTCATAATATTACTTTAAAAAGATTTATGTTTTATGATATATTTAAACATAAGATTATATTTTTAAATAAAATATAAAATAATATAAATAAAATTAAATAAATAAAATTAAATAAATAAAATTAAATAAATAAAATTAAATAAAATAATTAAACTAATACAAAATCGTCTTCAATATATGAATAATCTTCAAATAATTCACTTGTTATTTTACAGACTTTATTATATCTCGCACTTTCTATAATTTCCATTAAGCTCTTTCCCTTATTTCGCACATTTTCAAAATTAAGATCAACATTCTCATAATATTTCATAAAATTCAATGCACAACCAATACGATCTTCTCTAGAAGTTCTCATCTTATATTTGTTATTATATTCTCTATTCAAAAACGCTGAATTATTCTTTATTCTACATTTATGAGTAATATTTTCCGGTTTAATATCTGTCCATACACCATTACACATTGTATCTTCAACTAAACCATCGCGTCTACATATATTTTTAATGAGATTATTATATTTTTTATAGGAAGTATATCTCATATTTCTAGTCTTTGCTGGATATAATTTCAAGGCAACTTCTCTTCCTATACACCAGAATTTCTTATCCTCTCGCGCCGACCATTTCGCACATAAATATTGATTATCTTTATTATCTTTATCTTTCAATCCCTCATAAAATAAATCAATTATTTTATCAGTAAGTATATTTATAAGACGAATACGCTCTTCATTTTCATCTATATCTAATTCGTCTTTATACCATGGGTCGCATAAAGCAATCTTATCATTAATAGCCATAAAACCGATTACATTTAAATCTTGCCAGCATCCATAATCTATAAATAATTTTAAATATTTCACGACATATTCCGGATATTTATAATATAATTCTAAAAACATCCAATAACTCGCATTTTTAAATCCCCGTCCACACCGAATATCACGGATATTAAATAATAATGACATAAGATTATTAATTTTATCGGCAATAGATTCATTATTATCACTTTTATCTTTTAAAATTGATTTCATTTTCGATCTAGTCATTTTTAAAGACACATTATCATAAATATTTTGTATATCACACATTATATAATATTATATATGATTATCTATATAATATATTTATAAATTAATTTTTAAATAAGAACATAAAATCAAATAAAATAAAATCAAATAAAATAAAATAAAATAAAATAAAATAAAATAAAATAAAATAAAAATAAAAATAAAAAAATAATCTAAATTAAAATATTACTGAATTTAACATCATATAAAACAATCCACCAACACAATATTTATATACTTCATTATAGTAATCATATCCATATACATTATCTTTTACTTTTAAATTGTAATAATTATATACTATTTTAAAGAATAGTGGCATTTTTATTAAATATAATTCTAATGGATGTAATGTTGGCATTGTAATATATTTATATCCTGTATATCCAACTACTAATTTATCCATTAATAAGACATTATTTGTAGGATAATTATTATTTATTGTTCCAGTTATTCCCATTAACATTGTTAATATACATAATTCCACATTACCTAATAAATATGATATTGAACAAAAAGCACTCATTATATTCGTTAAACTACTCGTTAAAATAAAATCACTTTTGAAAACTCCGTGAAAATGTTCAATTCTAGGTGGGTTAGGTACTGGAAGTGCTTCCAATTCTACGAGCATTTTATCTTTAACTCTATCTCTAAAATCTTCTATACCTTTTTCTTTATTATAATCTTCAAAATCCAATACTTGTATATATCCTTCAATATGTCCGTCAATTAGCATACTGATAATATGCTTAGCGTCGCTAACACGTCCCCATACATAATTATTTGTACTACTAGTCACAAATCTTATAACCAATGGTAAAATTGTTTCCTGGACTGCGAAAGCCCCGGTTTTAAAAGGAGCAATTAATTCTCTTTCCCGGAGATCCTGACAGGAATCCGGAGCAATTAGGACTTTATGACCCTCTTCTATCTTCTGTTTGATTTGTGCCACCACACCTTCTCGTTTATTTCTATTACATTTTATAGAATTGGATATCTTAAATAATATATTTATTGGAAACATTTCAGCAAAATGATTTATCATTACCACACATAACATTTTATCAAATAGAGCATATAAAATAAATGAATCATATATATTTGTATGATTAAAAACCATTAAATATTTTTTATCCGGATACTCATTATTTTTTACAAATTCCTTATATTTATTATTTTTAATTATATTTATATTCAATCCACAAATCCATATTAAACTATATATTAAATTATTTACTAATTTTTCTGATAAGTTCCTATTATCTAGTAGTCCTTCGCTAACTAATAAACCACCCAATGTTCCTAATATTAGCGATAATATTGCAAAGATTCTAAAAGGAAATAATATATATCCAGTAGTTATATGATATATCTTAAAAACTGTTTGTATAATAGTGTTATTATCTAAATTTGCGACAATATTTAAATTATTCATTATGTATTATATTATTTATTATTTATTATATTATATATCTTATAAAAAATTTTATTTTAAATAGTTTTAAATAGTTTATAAATTATTAATAATAAATAAATAAATTTGAAATATTTTTAATAAATTATTTTAACACAAACACAAAATACTCTCAAAAATAAGACTCTTTTAAAACATAAAAACACAAAACAGTCACCCTCCCGCAAAAAAAGACTCATAAATGTTTTCCCTTTTCCCGTCCCTCTGTAATTTCGTGAAGACTGTATACAACTGGCTCTTTCGCGAGCCATTCTACCAATTCTATCTCAAGGGTCCCAAAATTGTCGGTTGCTGGGAGGGTATCTCGCCGACAGCCATTTGCTCGCAGATTTCCGGGACAGCCTCAACCTTCTGGGAGAAACACACAATCGAATGTGACACAATCATTCATCACAAATTCGAAGCCCATTATATTACAATCATGACAGCATTCTATTGTTTATTCATTTATAAAATCATTCAGTTCGTTTGGTGGCGATATTTCGTATACAAACCCTTTATGAATGACGTTAATAATATAATTACAAATTGCCCTACAATGTATATAGAAAATAAATCCAAATAATTAGATATTTTTAGGACTATTTTATAAAATATTATCACAAAAAAAAATAATATTATATTTTTTTATTTTATTTTATTTTTTTATTTTATTTTTTTTATTTTATTTTATTTTTTATTTTATTTTATTTTTATAAGAGAATAATATTAAATTTTTATACATATTCATTAATGTCATATTTATAATATTTAATATAGTAATATACTCTTTTATGATTAAAAAGCCATT
>Ga0181404_1000525_pt1 | contig 11480 bp, 10 predicted proteins | sample 27SPOviralmetaG_FD_130133 | JGI IMG/M metagenome (GOLD analysis project Ga0181404, IMG submission 130133) | Marine viral communities from the oligotrophic San Pedro Time Series (SPOT) site, San Pedro Channel, CA, USA - 27 SPOT_SRF_2011-10-25 | ecosystem: Environmental > Aquatic > Marine > Strait... | reverse complement strand
TTTAAAACAATGTCTAGTGGCCATTTCCAGTCACCTGTAATGCTACCATCAATATCACTATTAATTAAAATTTTTGTTCTGTCACTTACGCCATCACCAATATGGAACCATAAACTAGTACCATCAGTTTTAGGACTAAAGTTTGCTTCAAAGCCACCCAACACACTATTAAAGTATGCCATGTCTTTTAAATTTTTATCACTAGGCACAATATTTAAGTCAAACTCAGCACCTTTAAATTTAATTGCTTTAAGTTGCTGGTTAATAACATCTGCTAACATAAATCTGTAATGTGCATCATTACCGTCAGCACTAGTAAACTCTACCTCTACAGGAACAATATCACCATTACGATCTTGTGTGTTAATTTTAACATCTGAACCATCACCATCAAATCCAGGATACTTTAAATATCCGTCTAGTACCTGCATTCTGCTTAACCCAACTGTTGAGTCAACAAACTCAGGATAAGGATTGTGTGTTTCGCCTTTAAAGATTACAGTTTTGTCTGCATCAACTGTTTCAACAGTAGTCTTTTCAACATCGCCTGAAATCTTAACCATTTCAAATATACCTAAACCATGTGTATGTTTAAGTACGTCTTTCATTATGTCTTTAATTGCCATTCATTTCTCCAAGATTAATATATCATTATACATTGTTATTTAGATAAGTCAAGTTATTTTTACTCATTTTTTTAGAATTCAAAAAACGTTGATAACGTTTCACTTTGTGTTGTTTTGCTTAAATCGAAGCCCATTGGACCTATAACATTAGCAACCTTTTTGTCTAATACTGTTTCTTCCATAGCCTCTTCATCAAATGGTAAGTCCTTAAACCATTGTGGTAAATTAAGTTCATCTGTAGGATATGCCACACTTGTATAGCCCATGGGATTATTTCTTAACTTACATACAATAACTTTAGCACCATCAGTAACACTTAAACTATAAGCATCACTATTTGCTTTTTTAAGATTGTTCCAATTAATACTTGCTCTTACATGCCCAGGTATCATATTGCTTTTACCTTCATTCTTAAGAGCATTTAATTTATGTAATGTATTTGTACTAGGTGCTCTGGCTTGCTCTGCCATTCGAGAAGCATACATAGTAACATTATTAGCACGTTTAGGCATTCCTTTTTCCCAAGGATTTAAGTTTTTAAAATACTTTTTAAACTCTTTAATTTTGTCAATTACGTGATCTTCTCCAAGACCATTCAGGCAATCAACTAAAAGTTCCTCTAAAAAGTCCTGAATAAATTCAGGTGTATCAGAACGTTTAATCTCTAAACCCATTGCTTTTAGTTTACCGCCTTCAGGCTGATAGCCTTCAATGTCTAAACACAATATACCATATCGCTTTTTAGTTAAAAACAATCCTGCTCTACCAACAACTTCTCTACCTGCAATCATTACAGCACCACGTTCTAAAGGCACATTAAATGTATCCTTTAAAAACTTAGGGAATGTGTCACTAACTGTATCAGATACATGATCATATAATTTAATAGCACTATCCATATCTAGTTCTTGCTCGCCCATTATAGGTGCCGCACTAAAATACACAGAGTCAGTATCACCGTAAATTATAGTTTCACCTTCATAGTCATACTTGCCAGTAAACATTCTGTTTGTTTCTGCCGCCATATGTTTTGTAATAGCTCTGCCTGTTAATGTAGTACTTTGCCCTATACGTTTATCATAAAACCTACAATGAGGATTAAGTATCGCACCATATAAACTGTTTAACTGAATCTTTTTAACTAACTGCCTTTTATCCCAATATATTTGTTCTGCGCCTTCTGATTCCTTTTTCTTCTTCTGCATACGTTGTCTATCAGTATACCAAAGTTCCAATAATCCAGGTACAATACCTTGTACTGCTGTATTAAAAATAGTACCATTAGCACTTATATTCCAGGGTTGGCCACTATTAAAAACCAGATTGTATACATCAGCACCAGTTACATCATGTACACCACCATCTTCCATTTCTAACTTCATAGGATGATCTACATCTTTGTTTTTTACAAACTCGAACTCATTTGTGCCAAACTTGCCATGCCAGGCATCTGCAAAACTTTTCTTCTCCAATCGCATAGCATTACTAATTTCTTCTGAAGTATAACTAAGTTCAAGTTGCCCCACAATAGTTTCAGGCGCCATGTTTAATGCTCTAAACACACTTGGATATAGACTGTTTAAGTCCATACTGCCTACCCAGTCATGATATCCTTTCTTAGGCGTTGCCACAAAGGCACCTGCGGCACTATCACGTTCAGATGCTTTAGGCTTGTCAGGCACAACCATATCACGCCTGTGTGCTTCATTTATAATTGCTTGTTCTGTTGTTGCTACTGCACCCATAGTAGTTGGAATCAATACTGTATTTTCATGTGCAATAATGTTTGCTAAGTCAACAAACTGTAACTTTTTGTCTAATTTATCTAATAGCATTACGTCTTGTATATTATATTCACAAAACTTTAGGAAGTCATGATTGTAAAGTCTATCTAAACTACCTTCATATGGAACCTTTTTCTCTCCAACTTCCATCTCACCAATGTAGTCTAATCTGTAACTATGTCTTTCTTCATAGTTGTATTTCCTATAAAGCTCTAAATAGTCTAAGTGTATTCTGCCTACTAAGTCATATGTAACAACTTCACTACCAAACTTTTCATACTCTCTTCTTTTAGGTAACTTTTTAAGTAAACACATACGCCTTGTTTCTGCTTTACCTAATGTTTTAGTAATCCTGTTTACAGTATAAGGAATATCATACCCTTCACTATTCCAGCCACTAAGTACATCAACATCTTCAATAATGTCTAAAAATGTATCTAGCATTTCTTTTTCTGTTCTAAACAGCATCACTTCAGGCAAAGGCTTAACAACTTCTTGTGCCTGTTCCCAACTAAGTGTTTTAGGAGGTACTGCTAAACATACCATAGCATCCATCCATTGTAAATATACACCTATTGCAGTTATTGGTGTAAAGGGATCTGAAGGACTGCTATACCCACGTTGTGGATCAAAGTCTACCTCGATATCAAAAAATGCTACATTTAAATTAGGGGCATCAACACCTGTGTAATTTCCTGCTAATACTTTGTTTAATGGCCTTAAATCACTTTCAAAAAGTTTATTGTTGTTATTAATACCAATGTTCTTTTTAAAATCTTTTAAGTTAGCACACTTTACTTCTGTTACAGGATCACCATATATACTTTTGTATTTGCCTTTAGGATCTGCATAGTAAAAATTATGCACAGGAGGAACCTCTTTAATTATACGTTCTCCATCCACACGTTCTACGACAGTAACAATGTCCTTGCCTTGATCATAAAATGCGTCAACGTAACTCATAGATGTGCTATCCTCATACTGTTATTATACAGTAATAGTGGTATAAAGTCAATTAATTATAGTGTTTTACCAACAGATTCCAAAATAGTTTCAAGTTCATCAAACTTGTCATATTCATCTTGGAACTTGGCTTTGTGAGCAATTTTTACTGCTTTCATTAAAACACCAGGCTTAAGATCCATTTCCTCTGCTATTGCTTTAACAGTTTCACGGAGGCCTGTGCTTAGAGCGTCAACTTCATGTAGAACTTGATCTCCTTCCTGAATTAATTTTTTAAGCCTTGCTACTTCTTCTTGATTAAATGTTTTATTAAATGCCATTGTTTGTATCCTGTATGCCAATATTTATTTGTAATGGTTCTATTATAACAGGATTTGCGGTAGAGTCAACAGATATTTCAAAAACACCTTTAACTCCTGGAAATTGTTGGAAAGACAGGGTTTCTAAAATAGACCTATCTGTTATTTTTTGATTAGTTTTTTTATCGTAGGCGATAAATTCGTTGCCATTATAATGGACTTCTAAGATCATTATACCTCTACAGAGGCTTCAAATGTAAATTTAATATCAGGAAACTCATCAAAAAGTTGATCTGATATCTTATCACCCTCTTCTGAATCTATCTCATCTTCAAGTATAATTTCGTATATAAACATATCACCTTCGTCATCTTCGCTAGTGTATGCCATTACTTCTACACCTACTTTAGATTTTTCGTCATCATATGCTGTTAAAAGTTTAGTTGGTACAACACTTTGCACAATGTCAAAATACACGATAACGTCCTCATCGCTGAGTTCTTCTCGTGTCAACATTCTTACAAAGTGTTTTATAAACATACTATTACTTACCTTTACTAAATGCTTGAGCACCAAAGAAAGCGGCAACAATACCAGCAACGGCTACAAAGTATGTAGCGGCCATATCGCCTAGTATTTCACTTGCTTGGTTAAGTCCAGCCAATACTGCAATTACTACAGCAAATGGATATAGTAACATACCACTTAAGGCAAACCATGCCATGCTTCTTTGAGCATCACGCATAGCATCCATATCTTCTAATTCTTTACGTTTAAATTCTAAGTACATTGCCTCTTCGGCTTTACTTACTTTTCCATCACCGTTTGTATCAGCAGGATGAAATTCTTTTTTAACTGTGTCTTCTGCCATCTGTAAAACTCCCTATGTTTTAGTTATAGTACTATTTATCAATATTTGGCCTCCAAGGCAGGACTTGAACCTGCAACCTACGGCTTAGAAGGCCGTTGCTCTATCCGTTGAGCTACTTGGAGGCTATCAAGGGAAAACCTCTCTATTCGATCGCTATCTATTAAGAGAGGTTCTTTCTAATCTGATCGAGTTATAGACCTTGATCAGTTGTCTGGCAAATTATGGTTTTTAGTTTTAAGAGTCTCTAAACCACCGGGCACCCGGGAAATCGCTCTATTTGGTTTCGTCTTCGATGAACTTGATACGGTTAACAACTGTTTCCTGCCCACCATGATATTTACCTTTATTTTGAGATTTTACAAATCCTTCAAGTGTAACCTTTTTACCCTTTTCAATTTTTTTGTCTGTAAAAAATTTAAGTATATGTTGATTTTTTACACTACAAGTAACAATGTAGCTCATTGTTCTAGGTATATATCTAGTAAATTCTACAACGGCATCTATTCTTTCTCTTTGATGCAAAGTACCAATATTTTGACTGGTTCTAGAAAGTTCCATTTCTCTGTCAGTCCAATTATCTTGATCTACTTTGTTTAAGTAAACTTTAGGCAAACTTGCCGCAATACCTAATTTGTCTTTAGCAATATCTTTAGAACTAACTAACTTTAATACATTGCTTTCGAACTCTGTAAGGTCACGTTCCATTGCTTTAAAACTTAGACCTGAAAGATATTCTTTTACTTCTGTAGCAGTATTTTTATCTGCATCAGTTATTTTAAACTTTTTATCAGTAAAGAAATAATCGTATAATAAATCACTATTACAAGTTGACTTCTCATACTTTCTATCAAATCTTACTTGATCTTTTTTAATGAATCCGTCATTAATTCTGTGTGCCGCACAACTTACTGCTAATACTTCTTCGATTGGAAATGTTTGCATTTTTCTACTCCTTTACCTAATATACTATATATTATAGCAAAATTTAAGAACTTGTCAAGTATTATCTATAATTAAATTATAAATTTCTTCCCAATTCTTAACAACATTAGCATCACCAGTAAAGTCTAAATTATGCCCATGTTCTATAAGAATACCATTAAGGCCTTCTTTTATTCCAGCATTTAAATTTTCTGGCTTATCCTCTATCCAAAAATTTCCTGGATATTTAGGACCATATTCTGCTAATATTTCGTCTTTGTCTGCACCAGTGTCTAAACAAACAACTTCTATAAATGCATCTCCAAATAGTTTTTTAAGATTTCTTTCTCTTAAATATTTTGCATATGGATCTAAACTTAAACTAGTAATAGCAATAAATTTATACTGATGTTGCTCGTGTAATTTTTTAACAAAGTATTGAGCGTCACGAAGTGGAGGAAGAAATCCTATTGCCGCACTTTCATTAAACTGCTTAACTAATTTACTTCCTTGTTCTTTAGTAATGCCATACCTATCACCAATATTGTACATAAATTGATAGCCATCAACTTTACTATGTCCATGATGCTCCATCCATATTGAGAAGCCTTCTTCCCAATCTAATACTACGCCATCGCAGTCTGTTAATATAATTTTATCTTTCTTCATATCATTTCCTATGTTACAGCACTATTATACTAAGAAACTGTATTTTGTCAAGTGTTTTTTGTTAAATAGTAGTATGGCATACAAAAAGAAAATACTGTTTCCAGACTATTTATTTGAGGGACAACTAGAGGTACCTAGTGATTTAAATAAAGACATTCAGGAAAGTTTAAAAAAGAATAAAGAATCTGGTATTACTACAGAAACTGTTTACGGCTGGTTTACAAACAAACAATTTCCTTGTGAAGGTATTATACCACAACTTGCAAACCTATTAGCAAAAAACTTTGTAAGTAATGTAGTAAACAATTTTGACTTAGGAGTTGCTAGAGATATTAATTTACTTAACCCTTGGCTCATATCTACTAACCCTAACCATTCATTTCCTACAACTTTAGAACCACAAAGATGGTACAATGCAGGTGTATATTTACAAACAACTAATAAAGGTAGTCATTTAAAATTAGATAACTATACATCTAAAGTTTATGCAGGACAAAATACACAGGAAAATAGTGTTTATATAAAACCCAAACAGTATAAAGTAATATACTGGCCCAGCCATATACCATGGAGTTTAACTCCTAATATGAGTATGGTAGAAACCACAATGCTTATTTGCTCGTTCAGAGCTGATGCTAAAAAATAGTGTGGCCCCGAAGGGCCACTTTACCTTATGGATAAAAAGGATTATCTGTAATATACAAAGGTAATTCAGATTTCCTATCCGTCCTGACTACAGCACGTGGAAACATTTTTTCCTGCATATTAGATTTTTTCCTTTCTCTTCTTAAGGCGAGTTTGACTGCACGTTTAATTTGTGCATTTTGATTAGTCATGTCATCTCCTTTTACAAAGATGCGTTCCTTCGGTCTAATTACCTACTTCCGTCGTCGCTCTACATTTAGAGTGGCGATGAACGAGTTCAGTACGTTCCTTCGTCACAATTGACTACTTCCGTTCACTGCTACATTTAGAGTGAATGAACGATGTAATTTGCATTACAATATTATTTATCTTTACTCAAAAAAAGGGCGGTTAAAAAACCGCCCTTTAGAGTTACTCCCTACTCTCTAGATATTATTATACCCAGTTGTAGTGAACTGAAGCCACTGCCGCACCCGATGTTGGGGATACTGCATTATCACTTGCATCAAAGAATGCTAACGTTACCGCCGCACCTTTTGTTAAAGCAATGTCGCCATCTAGTTCAATAATATAGTTACCTACAGTAGCCGCGTCTGCGTCTGCTTTAGCAACAAGTGTACTACCTGAACCACCGTTCTCTTTAATAGTAATGTAATTAACACTATTACCTGCAAAGGCTGTACTTACTTTTAATACTATTTTCTCAGCATAATATGTTCTGCTGGAAACATTAGGTACTGTACCAATTGAAGCCGTTGTTGCTCCACTTGTTACAGCCGCTCTTAATAAAAGTCCGTCACCACCGTTGTTAGCAACATAGTCAACAACTGCCGCTGAAGTTGGAAGAGTAGTATCGTTATCGTTATTACTAATTCCATCTGCTTCATCAACAAATTTTGTTACAGTAATGCTTTCGCCACTGTCTGTTAATGAACCAAAACTTACAGCACCACTAATTGTAGCACTTGTACCGATAAACTGAGCCGCTTCAAGATCTGTCGCCGCTAGTGTTAAATCACCAGCAGTTGATCCGTCTGCAGTTGTAGTCGCCGCTACAAATCTATCTGTACTTTGGTCCCATCCAAAGAATCCGTTGTTACCATCTGATCCTCTTTCGTAAATGTGACCTATGTCATTAGGGTTAGCACCTGTTAATCCACTTTGTAGTGTAATTAAGGTGTCAGTTATTGTTGTGTTAGTTGAATTAACACTAGTTTGTGTACCGCTTACAGTTAAGTTACCACCAACTGTTACATCACCTGATGTAGCAATAGTTGTAACACCTGAGATAGCACCACTGTTAATACTTGCTACGCCATCTGTTAATGTACCTGCTGATACTTGTCCTGAGAAAGTACCTGCTGTCATACCAGTTAAAGTAGAGTCTAGGTTTACAGTTAATGTATTACCAGAACCTGCTGTAGTAATATTAGTACCACCTGCAATGTCTAAAGTTTCGCTGTCTAAGTCTATGCTTAATGCTCCACCTGAGTCACCTTGGAAGTCTAAATCAGCCGCTGTTGCAACTGAATCTACGTATGCTTTAACAGATTGTTGAGTAGGAACAAGAGTAGCACTATCACTAGCCATGTTATCTTCATCAACAAATCCAGCAATAGTAATACTACCATCACTTAATGATCCATACTGTACAGTACCACTTGCTGTAACATTTACAGCACCTGTTACGTTACCTGCTGTTGCAGTTAATGTACCATCTGTTAAAGTTGTTGCACTAACACTTGTTAATCCAGATACTGAACTTGCTAGTCCAACAGTAATAGTATTGTTACTAACTGTTGTTGTAGTTTCGTTTGATGTACCTGCAAAATTTAATGTGTCAGTTCCAACTCTTACAACATCGTCTGATCCACTATCAGCACCAACTGTTAAGTCTGAGCTAATAGCCGCTGTTCCGGCCGCTGTTAAACGTCCTTGTGCGTCAACTGTAAATGTAGGTATTGCAGTTGCACTACCATATGATCCAGCAGTTACGGCTGTATCATCTAGATTAACTGTCAATGTATCAGTGGCCGAAGCCGCTGTTGTTATACCTGTACCACCTGCGATGTCAACTGTGTCTCCACCGTTAACAAGTTGTGATCCACTATCACCTGTTAATGTCCAAGATGTTGAAATAGCCGCTGTTGAAGCCGCTGTAATTCTACCTTGTGCATCTACAGTAATAACTGGAATAGCAGTTGAACTACCATATGCCGCGGCTGTTACAGCCGTGTCATCTAGTGATACAGTTAAACTGTTTCCACTTCCTACAGTACTAAGTCCTGTACCACCAGCAATAGTAAGTTTTTCACTATCTAAATCAATAGCAAGATCACCACCACTGTCACCAGCAAAGTCTAAGTCTTGAGCAGTAATTTGTGCATCAACGTATGCTTTAACAGATTGCTGTGTAGGAACTTTAGTTGCACTATCTGATGCCATATTGTCTTCGTCGACAAATGTAATACCTGAAATAGTACCATCACTAAATGATGAACCTTCAATAGCACCAAATTTAACTGCACCTGCAGAACCTGACATAACTGAACTTGTGTCAGTTGCATCTGGGATAAATGTAAATACGCCTGCACTATCATCGAATCCAAAGAATCCAACTTTAGCACCACTACTGTTATATTTAAAGTTAATACCTCTATCTAAGTTGTCGTCACTTGAATCATCACCAACTGTAAAAATTGGATCTGCAACTTCAACTGTTGTAGAGTTTGTTATAGTTCTTGTTCCAGTGACTGTTAAGTTACCGTTAATAGTAACTGTCGCCGCTGTAATATCATCTGATAAGAAACTACCAGTAACACTTAGGTTATTACCTACTGTTACGTCGTTAGGTAAACCTATTTGAATTTGGTTATTACTAACTGTTGTTTCTATTTCGTTACTTGTTCCAACAAAGTTCAAAGTGTCAGTTCCAACTGTAACAGTATCATCTGAACCGGAATCTGCTCCGATTGTCAATGTGCTTGAAGTAGCCGCAGTACTTACTGCTGTAATTCTACCTTTTGCATCAACTGTTATTACTGGAATTGCAGAACTTGATCCGTATGAACCGGCACTAACTCCACTGTCTGCTAAGGTTGTTGCGATAGTGGCAGTATTACCTGCACCTGTAAATGTCGCACTTCCTGTTGCATCACCGGATAAAGCAACTGTTACTGCTGAAGTAAATGCTGTTGCTCCACTGGCTGTACCAGTTAAGTTACCAACAAACCCTGTACTAGCAGTAATTGTGGTACCATCGATTGCCGCCGCTGTGGAGCCCCCGATTACTGTACCATCAATAGCACCGCCATCAATGTTTACTGAGTTTGCCGCCTGAACGGATAAGTTTCCTAGTCCTAAGTTAGTTCTAGCATCTGCGGCACCAGTTGCACCTGTACCACCATTTGCTACTGGTAATGCACCAGTTACATCTGCTGTAAGGTCAATTGAGCCCGCGGACATAGTTCCACTTGAGACTTTTATAACACCAGAACTACTACTGAAATTTTGTCCTGTACCACCGTACTGTGTTCCGATTGCCGTGCCATTCCAAGCACCCGCTGTAACTGTTCCTAATCTAATATCTTCTAGAGTAGTACCGTTACTTTGCGTTAGGTCAAATCTTCCGTTACCAGCGTCGTATATTAAACGACCCCCGGATTTACCCATTTGCACATCGGCCGCAATACCTTTGATACCAAAGTTTTTAATGTCAGCCATTTTGTATCTCCTAATACTTATGTGTTCTAATTCGTTATCGATAACGTTTCGCTTTCGCTGAACGTTACTAGTATTTATCTTATTTGGGAGATTTTATTATACGTAGGTTAGTTTTACGATTACATTTCCAGCACTGGCATTGTAATGATTACAACGTGCTCTTACAGTAATGTCTTGTGTTTGTGATGCAGGGTATACATACTCTGGATTACAAAGATAAGACCCTAATGCAGTTAAATCATTGCTAGGACTATCACAAAATATATCTGGGTCTGCTATAGTTCCAACTTCGATATTTGGAGAACCACCTGAGTGTCCTGTAAATGCAGTCTCTACTTCAACACTGATACTTTGTATTTTTCTACCTGGCGATATATTACCCATATTGGTTGTTGTACTGGTACCAAAGCCTCCAACAGGCATCTCAAAGTTCACGGTTAGTGTTTTTGCATCTACAGTAGCACTATCCTGATTACTAACTTCTACCCAGGCACTACCAGTATAAAGATAAAGTCCCCATTCACCGTCACCTTTGTTAGTAACGTATGCTTGGTCACCTGCTTGTGAACTTAAACTATCCCTTGCACTAATATCTGCTACTAGTGTTGTACCACCTGTTCTAATACCTTGCTCAATGTTCATTGCTAGTGGATACATTCCTGTATGTCCACTTGCTATACCAACATTATTTCTGAAATATTCAGTGGATTCATATATGTCTATAGGACCACCGTCTGCTCTAGTAAGTTTTAGTTTGCTTGTGCCTGGACTAGCATTTGTTAAAGGATATCCTGTTAAACTACTACCACCTGCAAAGGGATTGTTATTTGTATCTGCATTTCCATTAGCAAATGTAATAGCATTACCGTTTTCTTCTGTAAGTGTTAATACTGTTGCAGTCGCACTTACAGTAAGATTGGCTATATTTGCCGCTTTAATATCTGTTTCCATATCCTCTGGTGTAGATACATTAGAATAC
>Ga0181404_1000523_pt1 | contig 11498 bp, 16 predicted proteins | sample 27SPOviralmetaG_FD_130133 | JGI IMG/M metagenome (GOLD analysis project Ga0181404, IMG submission 130133) | Marine viral communities from the oligotrophic San Pedro Time Series (SPOT) site, San Pedro Channel, CA, USA - 27 SPOT_SRF_2011-10-25 | ecosystem: Environmental > Aquatic > Marine > Strait... | reverse complement strand
CAGAGCAGCATTCAAACCGATAAGACAATACTTAAAAGATATCGGTATTAATATGAGTAAGATATATGTAACCGCATTAGCATCTAACAATCCAAAAGATAAAGCTGATTGGATTGAAGATAAGATTGATAATGAAGGATACGATGATGTATATTTTGCTGATGATTCCAAAAAGAACGTAGATGCCACTAAGAAAATGTTAAGAGGTAAGGATGTTCGTTGGAGAGTTCAACATATAAAACATTAAAATCTCATATTTATAGACATGAGATACTACCTACTAATTTTATTTACATTTTTATTAACATCATGTGGTGTACAATGGAAATACACTACATTAAACACAGCAGCACAATATGATGCTATCTATGGAGTTACTGATTCAGGTGATACTCTTAAGGTAGATGTAATAGATAATAGGTTTGATTTAGATAGAAAGTTCAGATTCGATAACAAGTTCAGATGGAACTATTCTATGTATGCTATGAATCAAGATTATATATGGCACCAAGATTTCTTTTGGAGAAATAGAATGTTCAGAAATGGATATGGATTCTCATCTTGGGATTTCTATTGGAACAGACACGATTTTTGGTGGAACTGGTCAGCAGGATATCCGTTTAACTATGGTTGGAATTCTTGGAACAATTGGGGATGGCACAGAGACCCATTCTATCAAAGACCAGGTTGGAACTATGGAATGTATGGATACAATAATTGGGGTTGGAGAAATAGAATGAACGATTATGCATGGGAACATAGAGATAGAAGAAATGTTGTTTATGTAAATGGGAGAAGAGGTTCTAATAATGTTGTAACTTCTAATGGAAATCGTAGAGGAAGTACGAATAATGTGCTTTCAAATCCTAATATAAGAATTAACAGAGGTAGACCAAGTATTCCTCCTACACTCGATAATGAAGATTTGGTAATCAAAGATAAACCAAATTTAATTGATAGACTTGTAAGGAAGATTGAAAACTCATCTGGTATAAGAGTTAGAACATATGAAAACCCAAACAATGTTCCTAACAATAATAATAGAATCAGAAACTATAATAGAACTAACAACAACAATATAAGAAATTATAATGTACCTCGTAATAACCCAAATCCTCCAAGGGTTTCACCTTCAAGAAGTTCTTCACCACCAACTGTAATTAGAAGTAATAGTAGCAGGAGTAGTGGAGGTGTTTCAGTTAGTAGGGGTTCAAATCGTAGGATTAACAACTAATCTGAATTTCTTTATATTTATATAGGTAAGGAAAACTATATATGTCAAAAATCAAAAAACAAATCCTAAACAAACTCAAAGAATACGCTAACAAAATGGGTAGAGACCACTTAGGTGGTGATGACTACACTTCTAAGAAAAAAGGTGGATTGCGAGATTTTGATGGATATGATAACGTAGATTATAATAAGGATATGCCAATGGATGAAGCTTCAAGAGGAACAATCCATAAGGCAGCTAAGAAAGGAAGTTATCCTGTAACCTTAGTTGTTGTTAAGGATGGTAAGGTAATAAACCAAGTATTAAATATCAAAACACCAGCAGAAGTTCCTGCAGCATTTAACGTAGTAAAAAATTATCACAAACACAAAGGTGCAACTGTTCATATAGAAGATAGAACAGGTAAACGATTATTTAGTGAATCAGTAAACGAAGATTCACCAGAAAGTGCACATCCACAAGGTAGTAAAAAACTAACTAATCGTACAACTGTAATGGATATGTTAGATGTAATCTCACACAAAGAATTTGGACCTGATTACCATAAACTTTCTACTAAACAGAAAAAAGAAGTTCATAAGTTGGCAATCAAAGGTAAACTTATCAAACAATCCCCATTCAAAGAATCAGTAAACGAAAGAAATACATCTGTTAACAAAAGAAGAGCAGGTGCTGAATTAAAACAAAAATTAAAAGGTAAACGTTCTGATGGAATGGGTAAATATACCGCTACTATCTATGGATTGGATTCAAAAGGTAAAAGAGTTGAATTAAAAAGTTTAAACGATTTAAACAAATACTCTAAATTTGAGCTAGACGAATCAATAAACGAAGGTAAAGTAGATAGAGTTGTAGGACACAGTAGATACAAATATGTTGGTGATGGTAGAAAAGGAAAAGCAATTGTATCTGGTCCGATGAAGGATAGAGAAAAAGAAGCTATTATCAAAAGAGCTAAAAAAGCAGGATATGTTGCCAAACCTAATATGGGTGGAGGAGTAACTATTCATGTAGAATCAGTAAACGAAGGTATGTTTTCAATGATTGACCAAATCAGACAAGATTCTAAAGATGTAAGAGATTTCGTAAAGAACGTATTTAAGGATAAAGAATTTAGAAAGATGAAGGATGATAAAGAATTCATCAAATATCTTAAATCTATTTACGAAGGTGTTGATGAATCAAAAGGTGTACCTTCAAATTATATGCAAGGTAGAACTTCTGATTATCATACTGCATTAAGAGGAAAGAACAGAGATTATAGTGGTGGTACTAACTTTAAGAAAAAGAACCATGGTCAACCCGATGTAGAAGAAGATGATGAGGACCAAGAAACTAATCACCTTAGTAATAAACAAACTCATATCAAATCAGATAAATTGAAAGTATCTGAAGGGTTTGATAAGGTAGAACACTTATCACTATTAAATCAAGCCTTGAGAGCAATTCCTGGTTCTCAAAAACAAAAAGAAATAATTAGAAAACTCAATAAGGTTAGAAAAGCGGGTGGTATGAGACCACTTAAAGAACAAAGTATTGTTGAGTATGGGCAAAGATTAGATTTATCATTTATAGAAGATGAGGAAGCTAAGTTAGATGGAACATATCCATCAACTGATGCAATTGATAGAGATATTGATGAAACTGCTAAAAGAGATTACAAAGATGAGTACAAGAAATTTCAATCATCAAAGAAATCAAAGAAATACAGAGCTGAATTAAATAAGTACAATAGACAAAAAGGTACTTATGGTAATGGTGATGGTAAGGATGCTTCACACAAAGGTGGGAAGATAGTGGGTTTTGAATCTGCATCTAAGAATAGAGGTAGAAAAGAAAAGAGTAGGTTGAAGAAAAAATGACACAAGAAATGAACATAAATAAGTTCTTAGCGAATAACTGGTCACTTATAGTTGGATTATTAGCAGCTATATTTACAGCTGGAACTTTATTTTCTGAATTCACTGCTTTAAAAAATGAATTAAATACAGTTCATGAAAGATTGGATAAAAAAATTAAAGTAATTAACGAACTCGAAGATAGATTAGTTGATATAGAAAAAGAACTTCAGTACGAAAAAGGGTACTTAGAAGGAAAAGAAAACTAATAAATGAAAGGATGAGTTATGAAGAAGAAAGTTATAGTATTACTATTAGCTTCTGTACTTTCTACTAATTGTGGATTGGCTAAACCAAATAATACCAATTACAACACAACAAAAGAAGTACAAGTTAGTGGTGAACATGACCCTTTAATGAAATTGTTATTATCAGGATTGATAATACTTTCATTAAATTTATTACTAACAAAATAGAAAGTTAAATTATGGCAAAGTACACAAGAGAACAAATCGAAGAAACCCTAAGAAGTAAGGGTTACAAATACTTCACGAGTGATAAAGGATACGATGTAAACATTGTTGGAGTTAGAAATTCAGATACCAAGGGTAGAGTAACAAACGCATTTGATGATGTGGTAACTATATCATATAAAACACCAGAAGGTGAGTGGATGTATCATGAGTATGGAGCAACAACAGACCCAGGTTCACATTGGGAGCAAAACTTAATGAATGAAAAAGGAGTTGCTATTCTCAAACCAGGTCAGTATAGAGGTTCTCATAAACTTAGATTACACGCTGGTAAGTATTTAGCTTTAGGACAAAAATCACCTGTTAAAGTTTATAGAGATAATAACAGAGATGGTAAATATGATTTAATCGAAGAGAACGTTGATGAAGGATTATTTGGAATTAACATCCATAGAGCTACAGGTCGTTCTGGTGGAAAATCTATAAGAATAGATAAATGGTCAGCAGGTTGTCAAGTAATAGCAGATAACGATAATTGGCACGAGCTCTTAGAAATTTGTCAAACTGCAAGAGAAATATGGGGAAATTCTTTCACTTATACATTGATAGAATCTAAAGATATTTCGTAATACTAAAATAAAGGTTACATGATTAAACTACCAACTGGATGGTTCGAGGAATCACCAGGCCTATTTTCATTCTCAGATTCAGATGAACACATCAATTGGAAAGCATGGATACATGAACCAATAGAATCAAACAAATTTCTTATTGTTAGTTGGAGAATGTCTGGTTCAGAATTTTGTAAAGAACTTATAAGAGAAAACTATCCATCTACAAATCCTCAAAATTATTGGTCAAAAAGTCATATTATATTAGGAGATGAGATTACTCGTATATTGATAGATAATGCAAATACTAAAGTATTCATAGCAATAACAGACCCAAGAGAAGTTGCTATGAATTTGGTTTATTTTGATAATGGATTACATCTATATTCATCTGATTATCAAAGTGATAACTATGTTGTAAATTCTACTAACACTACACAATTTTTTAAGGAAGTTGCAGATAAACAAATAAACTTAATTCATCACTATAAAAAGGTATTTGGTGATAATTGTGCAATTATACGATATGAAGATGCACTTTGGTATCAAGATAATTTTCATGATAAAGTATCAAAACTTATAGGAGAAGAACCATTAAGAATTGATGGAGGTGAAAAATACAGAAGGTCAATTTATAAGAATGTTGGAAATTTCAATCAGTTCTTTGATAAAGATGTTTTAGATAAACATTATGATGAGTATAAATGGTTCTATGAACAATGGGGATATCCGAAAGAAGGATTAGTATTAAACAAATATAAATGAATCTTAAAAAAAATGTTATCGTAGTTTCTGCTAGAAGAAGTGGTACACATCTTCTTCATGATTTAATAGTTAATAATTTTGGATATGAAAGTACTAATTACAACTATATTGATTACTATAAATTTACAGATGAAATGGAAGGGTTTGAATCATCTATGAATGAAGGTGGTAAAGTAACTTGGACTCATTCTCATGATTATAAGGATTACCACAAATACAATCATAGCATTGATGATGAAAATAAATTAGATAAATTCTTTTCTGAATCTAAAATTATATTAGTTTATAGAGATGTTAGAGATATAATAACATCATGTTACCACAGACCAAGATATAAATCTAAGTATAAAACATTTGATAACTTTTACAAGAACTTCGATTTCGATGGATATGAATTGACTGACCAGAAATACGATAATATGTTTGAGTTATTACTTCAGTATTATAAGAATTGGTTTTCTGTTTACATGGCAAAAGAACTTCTTGATATCGATATGGAAGTAATATCATTTGAAGAGATAATAAAAGATTACGATTCTTCAGTATCTAAGATAGGAAAGTTTATAGAACAAACACCAACAGGAGTTGATGTTAGGTTACCAAATGAAAATAATGAAAACATTATTTACACAACCAATGATTTTAGAAATGGAAAGATTAATGATTGGGTTTCAACTATGGAAAACAAATTTGGTACAGAGTTAGGTGAAAGATTTTACCATGACTTGGGTGCAGGATTAAATTGTTTTATAAATGATATACAGATACATGAATACCATACACCCAATAGAGATAAGTTTAAAAATATATCTAATTGGAAACCAATAGAAGGAGATTTAAATTTACCATTTAAATCATTAGATATTGATATCGAAAAAAGATATGAAGAAACGTTGGAGAGGTCAGCAGATTTCAGATATTATCACAAAGTTTTTTATTATGATAAATATGTACTAAAGTTTCACTATCCATGTAAAGCAACATTAGATAAACAAACATTTGATTCAGTAATTCCTACTGCATCAAAAGAACAACTCTTAACGATTCTTAAAACAAATGATTTTCTATATGAAAATGGTATTGTTCCTAAATTATATCATGCAGGAATTTACAAAGGAGTTTTATATGTTATACAAGAAAGATATTCTGAAGAAAGTATAATATATAATAAATACAATTTTCACCCAAGTTGGGATGATTTCTTTTCATGGCCAGGCAACTTAGGATTGGATGTAAAGTTAAAAGAACATTTTTTCAAAGCATTAGAGAACAATATTTTACTAACTGATTTAATCAATGTATATAATAACGCAATTGATAAGGATGGTAATATAAAATACTTTGATTTGGATGGTATAAAATATTTCGAAACAAAAGAAGAAATGATTAACTCAGAAGATTATAAAAATACAATGGGAATTATAAACGAAGTAAATAGATTTTGTGTTTAAAACATAAAAATTCTATATATATTATTAATAAAGGTTACAACTCATAATTAACGAGGAGTAATATAATGGCATTTAAAGATTTGTTTAAAGACGAAAACGATATTAACGAAAAATCAGTTGTAGGATTTGCATCATTTGCGATAATGACTATTTTCGCTATAGCAGACCTTACCACAGGATACCTTGGTAAAGATTTAGTAATCAATGAATTTATTTACAATTCATTTGTATGGATTACATTGGGTTCTTTTGGTATTGCTGAAGTGGGTAAAGTTTTCGGTAAGAAAGAGTAATATTAAATAAAAGTTATGATATATTGGTTTACGGGTCAACCAGGAGCTGGTAAGACTGTTTTGGGTTCTAAGTTACACTCCTTTCTAAGAACAGAAAAAAGAAATTGGAGAAAAGATGTGTTTCACCTTGATGGTGATGACCTTCGTGAACTAACAACAAATAAAGATTATTCTGAGCAGGGTAGAATTAATAACATTCGTAATGCTCAAATGATTACAGAGTTTGCACACAAAAATGAATGTGATGTAGTTGTATCTCTTGTAGCACCTTATCGTTGGTTACGAGAAGAATTCAAAGAAAGAATAGGTTACGAAAACTTCCAAGAAATATTTGTACATACTACTGAAAAAAGAGAAAGAGACCATTTCCATGTAAAGGATTATGAGGCACCTGAAGTTGAATTCATTGATGTAGATACTACTAAGGATAATCCAGATAAATCATTTTCAAAAATAATAAATCACCTAACTAAGTTAAAAAAAATATAATGAAACAATATTCATTATTTATAGGAAGATGGCAACCTTGGCACCAAGGACATCGTTGGTTAATTGACCAAAGATTAAAAGAAGGTAAAAATGTTTGTGTTGCAATTAGAGATGTAGAACCAAGTGAAAAACAACCTTGGACATCTCAAGAGGTATTAGAAAATGTTGAATATGAACTACATGATTTAATCCAAGAAGGTGTAGTAAAGATAATAATTATACCTGATATTGAATCAGTTAATTATGGTAGAGGTGTTGGATATGAAATTATCGAACATGAACCACCTCAACAAATCAAAAGAATATCAGCAACAGAAATTCGCTCAAGTATGAGAAAAGATGGCAAGTTATAAAGAAACCTTATTAAAAACTCTTATATGGAGAGTGATAGCAACCACAATAACATTTCTTGTTAGTTGGGCTATAAGTGGTAACCTTGAATTTGGTTTAATGATTGGTGGAATAGATACAATACTAAAAACAATCGGATATTTCACATATGAAAGATTATGGCTAAAAAAGAAAGGTAATTCAAGTGAAATATAATGAAGGTAGTACAAAGTTACATACAGCATTTAAATCCTAATGTTTTTGGAATTGAAAAGGAGTATGCATATATTATTATGTTGAGTTCATTACTCGCTGATAAACACTATGGTACACCAACATTATATACTAATGAAGTAAATTTTAAATTTCTATCTCAAATAGATTTCCCATATGAGTATAATACAGATATTGTAAACGAGTATCATAGTAGATTATTTTCATTATCTAAATTTGCAACAATGGCGGAACAAACAGAGCCTTTCATACATTTAGATTTAGATACTTTTATTATAAAAAAACCAAACTTAGAATATAAAGAATCTCCTTATATATTTTCTCATCCAGATATAAAGTTTACTCATGATAAAATACTTGAACAAGAAACATTTACTGAAAAAATATTCTCAGATGAATATTTTACTTTATATGATACCTATCTAAGAAATTATTTTAAATATCATAAACACCTTGAAGGTAACGATGGTATGTTTGATTGGCCAGGAAAAGGATTTATAAACTTCAATGATATACCAAATATGAACTTTATTGGTGTTATGGATGATTTAAATTCATTCAAAGATGCAATTCATCAAGCATTAGTAATAACAGATGAAATAGGTATAATAGATAACAAAGAATGGTCAGATGCTCATTTTATTGAACAATTCTGTTTACCATTGTATCTTAAGAAATATAATAAAGATTATAATGATATATGTGGAATGCATCAAACAGATAAGTTTGATTTCCAAACATCACCGTTTTTATTAGAATCAAATCCAATTTTAGATATTCCAAATGTAAAATCAGTTGAGAAAATAGAAGATGGAACTTTTGGTGATTTCTTTTTTCCAATGCAACTTGAATTAAATCAATATTGTAGTGAATGTAATCAGAATCATAATATCACTCACAAAATAAAATCAGAAGAAAAATTTAAGAATAATTTAAATTTAAATTTTTTAAAATATTATCATGTTGGTGGTGCTAATAAAAATCTACCAATACTACAATCAATGATTATAGGACATATTATAGAACACTTTGGTGAAGAATATGTTATGAGTGTTCATAACTTCTTTAAGAACGTAATTTATAAAGACCAAGGTATTCCTAATCAGATAATTGAAGGTGAGTACATATATGAACACATGACTGGTAATAAATTATTTACAAATCAAAATAAATCCGTTATTATTTAAGAAAGTATATCAAAAAGTTTTAATATACTATACTTATATAAAAGAAGATTAGTATGGAAAATAAAAACGAAAAGATATTTCCCAACTTTGACCCAACTCAAGATTTATCTCAAGCTGGAAAACAAAGGAGGATGAAGAGAGGATTGGGTTCTAAACCTCTGATGGAATCTGAAATAAAAGAAGTACAAACAAAAGCTCGTTCTGCCATGGAAGCTGCAAGATTACTTGGAGTATCTTACAACACTTACAAAAAATACGCAAAAAAGTATGGTATCTTTGAGGATTTAAAAAATCCAGATGGAACTGGTATTAGAAAGGGATATAATCTTAAAAGAGGTAAATATTCACTTGATGATATTTTAAAAGGTAAATATCCTGAATATCCTGTTTGGAAATTGAAACAAAGATTACTCAACAATGGTTATATGTTGGAAAAATGTAATAATTGTGGCTATGAAGAAAAAAGAATTACTGATGGTAAAGTTCCATTAGTATTAGATTTTGAAGATGGTGATAGAAAAAACCATAAATACGAAAACCTCAGAATGTTATGTTTCAATTGTTCATTTTTAATTAATGGAAACTTATCTGGACCAAAAAAAGAATACGAATATTAGGATAATTCAAAAATTTGTTGTATATTTGTAACGTATGAGTTATATAATTGGAAAAGCATGTGATGGAGTATGTGATACAGTGTGTGTAGAAGTATGTCCTGTTGATTGTATTCATGGGCCTATTGATATTAGTGGTGGAGGTAGAGAAGTTGAAGGAATGAGTAAAGAAGAACTCAAAGGAAAACAACTTTATATTAATCCTGAAGAATGTATTGATTGTGGGGCGTGTTTACCCGAATGTCCTGTTCAAGCAATATTTGCAGATGAAGATGAAGCAATAGAAAAAGAAGGAAATGATGAATCTGTAAAAAAGAATTATGAATTTTTTAATCAAACATGGAAATGATAGATAAATCTATACTAATTATATCAACACCAAGAACGGGTTCTACATCATTACTTAATAGTTTTATAGATAAATTTAATATATTTGATGAACCATTAAATCCATTAAAGATTGATAAACTTACAACTTCTGCATTTTTCAATCTAATTCAAACTAAAACAAATATTGTTGTTAAAACTATGATTGACCACATTCCACACGATTATAGTTCAAAAGGAAAAGGAGCAACACTTGATGATATAATCGATTTTTATTTAGATATAATTAAAGAATTTGATGTAGTAGTGTTGTTAGATAGAACAGATGTAAATGCTCAAATAGAATCTAATAAAAGAGTATCTTTGGATTATCACGATAAAAATAATTTTAAATTCGATATTGAAAAAAGTTTAAAGTATCTTTTTTATCAAAAATATCTAATAAGAGAATTATCAGATAAGTTAAATATGAATTTAACCTTTTATGAAGAACTTTATTATGGTGATACAAAAAATACTTTAAAAAATAGTAGTATTGATTTAGATTGGGTAGATTTAACTAAATTTGATAATAGTAGAAAATATAGAGGAAACTTATATAGTCCACATACAAAAAAAGTTATATGATAAATAAAGGAATAGTTTTTGTAGGAGATTCCTACACATGGGGTCATGGGTTGTGGCAATATTATCCAAATGATAAATACTTCAAAGAAGATGGTATCACCGAAGCTTACTCTAATAATCCCGCATTAGAAGAATTTCATGAAGCTAATAGATGGCCAAGATTAGTAGCAAATAATTATAGTACTTTTGAAAGATGTAGAAGGTTTACTGCTGGTTCTGATTATGAAAGTTTATCAAGTTTATCTCAGTTTTTTGATGATGGTATAAGTGAATTTCAAGGACCAATGCATGATAATGGTTCTCCATTGAGATATCGTGATGTATCGTATGTGATATTTGGTACATCTTATATTGATAGATGTCCTTTTATTACACCGAGATTGGATTTACATTATCTTGAAGAAGTTACACCTGATTTAATGTTATCTTTTGGTTTTGATGATGTGAATGATTTTTTAAATTATCATAAAAGATATTATTTTTATAAAATAAAAACTAAATTAATGCATGTTGAAAAACAAGGTGTAAATACATTAATTTGGAATGTAACAAACACTTATAAAAAGTTATTTGAACAAGATGAATGGATGAGTAAAAGATTGATTAAGTTAAATTATAAGAACGATTCTGAAGATTACATTGAAGCTTTAATGAACAAATACGATGAGTTAGTATTGAGTAAAGATAAATATTTTCAGAAATTCCAAAAAAGAAATCCACCTGATGATGGTCATCCATCATTGATGGCTCAGAAAGTTATAGCAAATTCTGTTATAAATGCAATGGAAAACAGAAATTCAGAGGGTTGGTAAAAAAAAAATGAAAAAAAATTAGGAAATTTAATAAATTTTTCGTATATTTGTAAACAAATACATATATATTAATATAAACAAATAAATTATGAGCAAATTTTTCGAAGTTACAGTAGAAGTGGTTGTTGCCACACTTAAAAATGGTAAAGACAAAAAAGCAAAAGAAATCTACTTAGTAGATGCACAATCAGTAACAGAAGCTGAATCAAGAGT
>Ga0181404_1000520_pt1 | contig 11522 bp, 16 predicted proteins | sample 27SPOviralmetaG_FD_130133 | JGI IMG/M metagenome (GOLD analysis project Ga0181404, IMG submission 130133) | Marine viral communities from the oligotrophic San Pedro Time Series (SPOT) site, San Pedro Channel, CA, USA - 27 SPOT_SRF_2011-10-25 | ecosystem: Environmental > Aquatic > Marine > Strait... | reverse complement strand
TAATCTATTGTTTAGAGCTTCTGTTAGTTTCTTTAACGCTGGAGTCTTAGCCAGAAAGCGTTTCTTAATCTGGCCTCCTTCCTTTGCACCTTTACCAATAATCTGTCCTATCTTCTCGTTACCCGCACCGTATAAAAAGCCGTAGATAAATGTCTTAGCTTGTGGTCGGGTAGCTAGTCCTGCTGCTTCTTGGTTAGCTGTATGTATATCACCTTCGAGTATTTCTTTACCATACCTGCCACCATCATAACGATTCATGTAGTGGGCTAGACAACGCAACTCAAGCCCGCTTGCGTCTGCACCAAGTAAGACATATTCTTTGGGGGCATGGAACAACTCACGACACTCTTTACCAAAGGCTGCTCCTGTTGAGGGAACCTGTGCCACGTTAGGGTCACTGTGAGTGCAGCGACTAGTAACAGCGCCCATGTGGTTAACTCGTCCATGTATCCTACCCTCTCTCTCAAGTTTAAGCCATGCTTGTTTACCATTACCTAATTGACCTAATCTTTTGTTTAGCATTAAGAACTCTGTCAACAAAGCAGCTTCGGGTAAATCAATTCCCGCCAAGATTTTTTCGTCAACTTTTGGTTCGCCTGATGGTGTAAAGTCTTTAGGAGTCCAACCTAATTTTTGTAACCTATCTGCAATCTGTTGTCGTGATGCAGGATTAAATGGAATAGTCTTTGTCTTGGTCTTCAATTCAATGATGGTTGGCTCAAGAGTATTAACTAATTCTGTTTCAATTTCTAACTTACGTCCAGCCAAAGCTGTGTAAAGTTTCTGTGCTTTCTCTACATCAAACGGAAAGCCCACTTCCTGTTGTTTAATAAGAAGCCTATTCATCTCGTGTTCAAGACGCATAGGTTCTTCAGGGTACTTCTTCGATAAGATTAACTCGTATAGCTTGACGTTAAGTGCTACATCCTGTGCACAATACTCTAACATCTGTGGTGAATAGGCATCCCATGCCTCGTCCTGCTCTCCGTAGTCACCCTTATGGAACTTTAAGCGTTGTCCCCATGCCTTTAAGGAATGAGAACCAATTAACTTATTGTCAACTGTTCGCTTCAACATATCCTTTTCTTTCATGTTAGGCCAAATTAAGCGTGAGGCAACTAACGTGTCATGTACTTGTCCATAGTAGTCGAAGTTGTAGAGCTTCTTTAATACAGGTAAGTCATACGCCATGACGTTGTGACCACCCAGACTTTCAGCTTCTTGTAAAACTTCCAAGGCTACATCAAGTTGTGTTGGATCATACTTACGGACTACACCTGTCTCGGTGTCTTGTGTAACGATACAATGAACCTTCGTCACATCATCTAATAAACCATTTGTTTCTATATCAAAAATTAACATACATCATCTCGCTGGATTGATTAAAATTCAGGTGCTACATCTTCAGACATACGACCTGTGTGTTTACTATAAACTAAATGCCCTGCCACTCCTGTCTCACCTGACCACCTGTTCTTTAATACACGCACAGTTGTAGTGTCGGAAGTTTCTGCATCTTGTTGGTTACGCTCTAAGCCAATAACAATATCTGATAACTGACCTATTGCTGCTGAACCTCGGAGTTGTGATAGTGAAGTAATGATACCTTCTTCGTGTCCCTTATCACCGCTTGGTCTGCGTAGATGGGAGACAACAATCATACCAATGTTTAGTTCTTCTGTTAGTGAGCGCAGCTTTGTCATCAGTGTATCAATGGTACGTCTTTCATCATTACCTTCCATCCCACTTACAACAATACTCAAGTGATCTAGGATAACGTACTGACAACCACAACCACGAGCAAGGTAACGTATCTTACCTAACAAGTTATCGGACTCAGTGGAACCCCAGTGGTCATACATAAAGACTCTGCCTGTACCCATTGTAGCGTCAAAGGCTTCCTTCAATTCATCTTTAGGTATGTCATTAAGATGTACAAGTTTGTTTAAGTGTAGTGACATCAATCCCTGAGCTGTGCGTTTACTGGATTCCTCCAACGCAACGTAGCCTATGGTAGCGCCCTCGTTCAGTAGATGATATGCAAACTCACGAGTGAGCTGACTCTTACCTAAACCTGATCCTGCTGTTACTGTTACGATCTCACCTAAGCGACAACCTCCCACCTTCTCATTCAAGTCTTTGTATGGGTAGGGAACGCTATGTACTTCTTTCTCTGTTGATACTTCTTCCCAAAGGTCTGCACCGTTGATGATCCCATCGGGTTGGTAACTCTTGGCTGACCAGAACGCATCAATCAATTCTGGTGTACGCCCTGCCATTACCATATCACTTGCATCTTTAAGCGGTAGCTTGGCAATCTTTGCTTTACGTGGTGATAGTAGTGCGGCACATTCTACTGCTGCCTTCTGCCCTACTTCATCATTGTCAAACATAAAGACTACAGACTCAAAACCTTCGAGCCATTCTATAGCTTGTTTAATGTCACGCTTCGCACCTGCTGCACCAGTCTTTAAACTTACGACTGGCCACTTATGGTCGAACGCTTGCGACATCGAGAGGGCATCGAGTTCTCCTTCAACGATGGTGACATTCTTTCCACTGTCCCTCCATAACCATTGTCCGTAGAGTCCTGCTTCTTTGATTGCTCCACGTACTGAGAAATTCTTTCCTGCTGTTCTAATTTTTTGAGCAACTGTTTTGCCGTCCTTGGTTTTGTGATTTGCAATCTGCGTTGTCTTACCATTGAAGGTTCCTGTTTGATAATCCCAAAACTTTACTGTCTTCTCTGTGAGACAGCGCTTAACTAATACATCGTGCGTACCTGTTAAAAAATCTACAGGTTTAATCTCTACCACCTTAGCCTCCTCTTGGGATTGCCCATATGTCTCACACGCAAAACAATAGGTGTGACCATCAGTGTACAAACTGTTTGCATCTGACGAGCCACACTTATCGCATGGAGTGTGCATTAAAAATTCACTCTCCTGTTCTTCCATTACTTGATCCATTCATCAGGGATTATTTCTTCTGCCCAGATAAACCCATGACGATCTGCCCATTCACTGCAAGTCATCTTAGTTCCATCTTTGCGTTTCTTTGCACCCTGTACTGTGCTGTTAGCTCGTTGAAATAGGAAACGTATATCTAGCTCAGGGTGTTGTTCCTTCATGCTTCTCATCTTACGTTGAGCATCTTGTCGGAAGTAACCTTTAACTTCAATGTACATATCGTTGATCTTTAGATCAGGAATGTAATTACGTTCTACCACGTAGGGTAGCTTACAAGGTTCATACTCATAAGCTACTCCACGAGCATTGAGGTTAAGCTGTACACGTTCTTCTAGGGTCGATCTAGAAGTCAGCGACATCAGCAAGCTCCTCTGTAGAGGTTTCGGCTACAAGCGTAGCGGAGGGAGCTACAAAGCCGTCTTCCTCATCAAAGACGCTAGTGGCACTGTTACCGTATTCCACTAGGTCAATCACTTGAACTGCTTTCAATCGTAAAGCTACACCAACTTTCTTGTTGGTTTGCATCACATAAGGGATTGGTTCAAAAGCTACCTTCACTCGTGAACCGTTACCAATAAGAATGTCATTGGTCATTGGTACTTTCTTAGAGTCTATTACAGCAGGTTGTTGCTCGTAGTACGTGCCATCACGCTTCTGTACTTTCGCTTTCAACTTGAACTTAAACTCTACGTTACCTGTGTCATCACCTGTGTCTCGATCATACACTGGTTGACAGACATCTTGAGTGGTCAGCGTGTTCTTTAGGCGTGGGTCTTTTTTAACTGCCTTGTTGAACTCGGCTTGAACTATTGCTTCTAGTTGCTCACTCATTGCTGCACCTTCTGCTACTGGCATTTGAAGGTTGATACTATAGTCACCCAAAGGGTTGAACTTGGTATCAGGTTCAAATACTTTAGCCCAGAGTGCTGTGCCTTCTAATACTAATATATTTTTAGCCATGTTATTTCTTTCCTAATATAGTTAATGTTAACGGGGTGGTGGCTATAGGGGAACCTTCGAGATTAGGCGAAAAAGTAATCACTTAACAAGACCTCCTCTATATCTAACGTACCTCGTTGTGGTGGTGGTGGGACAACGACATCATCCCCTAATGAAGTAACTGCGTGTGTGTAGAGATCAAGCAGTACGTCATGTTCTTTATACATCTCAACAAAAGCCTCTCGTAACTTCATGTTTAATAAGGGCATGTTTGGTGAGTGTGTCCCATAGCTATCGTGAACCATGGCAAAATCTACAACTCCTTCTTTTAGGCACTTGTCTACGGTGTAGGTTAGTGCTGCTGCGTCTAAAGAGTGTACAAAGTTAGGACTACTACCCGATACACTCTTTTTCTTGTCAATTTCGCTCTCTATCGGCTGATTATAGTTCAATTTAACGATAGATCCGCTTAAATGTGTCTTAATTCTTAACTTATTCGTGTTTATGTAAGCCTGACGTACCAATAACCCTGTTGGAGTCACCCATTCAAACGGTTTATTATGGTCACAATACAGTTTTGCTATGTTTTTAATGTAATCCATGACCTCATGTGCTGATTGAATGACCTCATTGATAGCTTGCCAAACAAAACCAGACAAATATCGTGCAGGTTTAAAGAAATCGTCACCCCAAGGGTTACTTCCTGTACATTTATCAGCCAATGAGTCAGCAATGTAGGCGCTACATGAGTGTCTTGTGCCACTATAAGGTACAATCATAACTGGTCGCTTACATATCTTACGATCTACACCTATGTTAAGCAGTTGTGCTGCTAGTTCTGTGTCCTCCTGTTGCAATAGTTCTGTTGTTCTCTTAGCTACGTCAGAGTAAATGTCTTGAGGCTCTTTACTTGGCGTAAGATTAACTGAGCGCCCTCCCTCATAGTCCCTGAGCATCGCTGAGAGGTGCTGTAAGCCGTTACATGAACCATCACTAGCGCAAGGCAAACGTGTCTCATACGGCTCTCCATTAGCTCTGGCGGCATTGTACTCTGCCCATTCTTTACACCATGCTAGTGCTTGCCAAGGCTTGTCTGCTTCTTGCCACCACTTGTTACCTAGTGGGTCATTGTAAACAGCTATAGCGTTGTCAGCATTCATGTAAGCCCACATCTCACGATCTTCTAAGCTTACCTTGTCTACTCCAAACACGTTAGCTCCATGTATAGCAAGCCACTGTGCATCTTCTGATGTCGTGATAGTAGCTGACTCTGCAAACTCTAGTAGTGCTTTAGAGTAGTCAGCATTCTGTGGTGATAAGAAAGACTCTACTGGATACTTACGCCCTCTAAAATCTAACTGCCATACATACCACATCTTACCAATGCTTTTGTATTCCTCTGCTATCTGGATGGTACGTTCTACCTGTATCCGTCTTGACATACTCTTATTGTTAAACGTGTGTGCTTTCTTGCGAGCAGATTTGAAAGCATTGAACTGTACTATTTCATCTTCGTTAAGATACTTAGGTTCTTTACTGAATGGGTACTTAGGTAAGTCTAGGTTATCTCTTGGAGGCAAACCTATCCACTCCTGTCCACTGTCCCAGCATGTGCGTAAGACATCAACAACAAAACCATTAACTTGCCAAGGTGTACGTTGTAATGCGTTGACGCATTGGTACTCTAACGAAAGATCAAGCTGCTCAATTTGATTGATATATTCCTGTGCCGCTTTTCTCATGTGTGTACCCTCACAAATGGTAGTTTGTTTATGTGATCAGAGTAGTAACCACCACCCCAGAAACCATCCCAGTCTTTTGGCTCAACAATACAAGGACTATACCTTGGTAGTGCTATTGAGTTGGTATCATTAAAGGCTTTGATCCACTCTGCTGTCTCGTCAGTAGGGATTATATGCCATACGGTTTTGTTCTTGTTGACACGCTTATCTAACTTAACCACGCCTGTACTGCTAATGATTAGATCAACCATCTTAATGCCTACATGGACACGCTCTTCGTTAGACCAGCTAGGTATGTCAATATCATCTAGCTTCATTTTATGGTTAAGACCATGACGCTTGTGATCAAAACCTTTATCAGATTTCTTGTTAGCCTCCTTGATCATGTTACCCGCAACACCGTCTTGCAGACTAAGCCAATGATCTAATCGCTTCTGTGTTTCTATTTGTACTCCTATGTTGCGAGCCACTGTTAGTAGTGTGGTCTTGGTTGCTATGTTGTCGATCAAACTGATCAAGGCTAAGTAAGCTACTTGGTCAGGCTTCATCTTCTGTATAAGTCTTTTGGTTATGTTTCTGTTTTGTGTGTTGTCCTTCATCAATGCCTTGATGGAGTCCTCTATTGGTTGAACGATACCTTTAATAATTGTTCGCCCATGTTTAGTTTTAGATCCTAAATCTTTTTCTAACAGATCATCTAATTGTTTGTTAAACCTGTCGATGCCTGATTGAACCATTTGATATTCTAGCTCTACTTGCTCTTCAATAGTAGCCATGTCGATACCTCTATGCGGTACGTTTATGTGAGTATATGTGTCCTTAATCATAACTCCCTACGCTTGTGGAGTAAGGAGGACACTCGGATTTTCTTTATGTGCTTTATATCTGCAACCAATAACATCGGATGCGTAGATAGTACGCATGGGATTAGGAAACCGATGTTGGTTTTAAAAATCCCACACATGCTATCGTTTTGATTCACTGTGTCCCCTCTTTAGGACACATTAGGACACAAATAGGACACATCTATTTACCCTCTAGTATGTTGAGGCCATCTAGCAAACCTTCAGGTGCTAGGTAAGCGTACTTCATTGTTGTTTGGATGTTGCGGTGTCCCATCCATTCTTTAACTTTAAATATATCCATGCCGCCCATGACTAACTTACTGCAGCAAGTGCTGCGAAAAGTTTTCCATATAGCTTCTTGCATGTTTGTACGGTTGCGTAGTTTCTGCCACCTCTTCCTGAACTGTTTTGGGTGCTTGTCAAACGTAGTACGTTCAACACATTCCAACACACGTTCTGTTACTGGTAGTAGTAAGTCATCACCATTCTTGCGATCTGGTATCATCAGTCCCCATTTGTTACCAATAGGTATTGGTGTTGGGTCAAACTTTAATAACTCACTTGCTCGCATACCTGTATCCAGACTAACAACTGCTGCATCATGTATGTAGTTCTCACCCATGTCTAAGAGAGTATCTAATAATAACTTCTCCTGTTCAGGACGATACCACTTAACAGAATGATTAGCTTCTTTCTGTCTGTGAATCTTAGGTAACTCTGACAACTGGTTGTTATCAACTGCCATGAGTAAGCCTTGACGCAAGCAAGAGAGATGTCTGTTGATTGTGCCGCCTGACCTACCTTGTTTCTTCATCATCTGGACGTAGCCTTTGATGAGCTGTGTGTCCACCTTGCTTACTGGTGTCTTGTGTCCGAACCACTTAGTTAAACATCTCATGGTACTAGGCACATGGTCTTCACTCTTTGTACCTTCCCACAATGTTTCGTATGCTTCGTCAAGTGATCGACCTAACGACCATGCCGAAGATACTCCAGTGTCGGAGTTAATATGTGTTGGAGGCATCAACCCACGTTTAAGCGCATGTCTTGCCTGTGCTTCCCATAACTCTGCATCAGCTAAATGAGTAAAAGATTTTCTAGCCTTGTGTCCATCAACTGATACATACGCTTGGTATGACTTACCTCTAGGTTGAATACTCATTGCGCCTCCAGTATTACTTCTACGCCCACGCCTACTAAAAAACAGACAAAGGTAAACAACGCTGCTTCTACTAATATATTCATAATCTTATCCTCCTCGCTAATGCTCGACCTTTCTTAGTTACCTCAACAAACTTCTCGATACGTCTATCAGGGTTTTCGTACAGTGAGACAAGCTCGTGATCTACAAGCCACCTCATGTTTCTACTTGCACTGGCACTAGATGTATCCATCAGACCGCCAATGTCCATTACTCTCATGTCCTTACACATAACAAAAACGTGCTGTGCTATGAGTAAAAAACAATAGACCGTTTGTATACCCACCCATGGGTCAAACTTTCTAAATTCGTTTATTATTCTTATGTGTTCTTGTAAGTCTCGACCAGACAATACACCCTCCTAACCAACTGATAAAAAGATCAGCTTTGTTTTTACAGACTCTTGGTATTAAGTACCTCCCATACAAACACCAACCTACTGCGATTTCGTTGTTAAGTAGTTTTATTAACATGTTTTTCCTCTCGTTGGCAAGGCATTTACTTCGATAGTGTAGCAAGGTCAAGAATTATCGATTCAATTTGAATCACTTTATTTACTTGACTTGAATCCTGAATCCATTTTCTCTGTGGATAACCCCATTGCCTGTAAATACATAGCGTCCTCGTCTATGACTGGTGGTACGTTAGTTTTTGGTTTGGGTAGATACTTGCCATACTTCTTATTGAACTCTCGTATGGCAGCATCAGGCACGACTATTTTATTTGTCAACGTAGTCCCTCTCTTTGTTAGACCAATACCAACCACTACCATCGTCAAGGTCAGGCTCAGGCTCAGGGTCATCTATAGTAGTCATTGAACACGACATGGTGTTAGCTTCTAGCTCACTAAGGCATACCATAGCCTCTTTGTACTCAGTAAAGCTCTGGCTGTACACACCTGTCGCATCACTCCATTGTACTAGATACATGATACAGCCTCCACTTCATAAGCTAAGTTGTCATCTTCAATAAGCTCTGTTAAGTATTGATAGACAGATTCTTTAAGGGCATCTTCACTGCCATCAAAATCAAAATCGTCAAACTCTAATCTAATTACTACTTCACTCTGTCCCATTAGTTCACCTCCAATGCTATATCTTCGATTGATAATATCTCTTCGTTGGCATAATCGACTAAATCCTCAGACTCCCATGCACCGTCTACGAAACGATTGGCTGCCTCCTCTTTGTCATTAGCTCTGACGGTATGCTCAATTAGAACAACAGACCGAGTAGTAATTCTATATATCTTATCCATTAGTTAAACTCCACATTAGGTTCAAAAACATCATCGGTAGCATTGTAATACGAATGCTCACCTGTCTCGTGATTATACATGTATAGATATTCTTTACCACCCCACTCGAATGGTCGCTCAGTGCCACCACACGCAGGTCTCCATGCCACGTCTGAACTATAATCTAAATGACTCATTTCTTCTCTCTCCTCGATTGTTGGTTGATTACCTTTTTGACAGAATATCCTGTCGTAATTTTCGTTGTACTTGTCTGCGTTGGTTGGTCTACGCTTGCTACCTTTACCGTTTTGTGCTGTATCGCTCACGATATTCTGCCTCTGCAATGTCAATGTTACCCTGAACTTTGAACAGATACAAGTCTGCAATAAGTTTTTCTAGGCGTTCAATGTATTCTTTCTCAGCTATCTGTACCGACAATGGTATGCAATACTCTTGGTCAATTTTTTCCTCGCTTGCATATGCTTCGGGTATTGTTAGTAAGTTAGTAGCTGCAACTATTACAGCACACCCAATTATAATATGCAACTTATCCTTCCAACTCATTAGACTGCTCCTCTGTTTTAGTTGATATGGTTATGACTACCTGCTCTGAGTGATCATAAGCTCGCCAGTCTTTAATGTCGTATGGGCATTGTGTTAGCCATTCGAGTAGTGCTTTTTTAGTGGAATCCATTGAGAGCCTCCTGTGTCGTAATGTAGTTTTTAAGTCTATATAGTCTAAGCAATAGGTCTAGCTGCTCGTCAACACCTCTCTGCCATAGGTCGCTATCTTCTACGATTAAAATAGTTTCCATAATGGCCTCTACTTCTTTTTGCTTACTCATTTTAAACCTCCTTCAAGGTATATAATGTTGCCGAATAGTGGCGGTAGTTGGTTCTCTTGTACTACCTCTTTGCCTACGTCATCATGGAAGAGCCTCGTTGCTACTTGGTTGGCTGGCGAGTCATCGTACAAGCCCTCCTCGTAGATGATAAGATCATCACCGTTAGCTAGACTCACCCGCTCTATGCGACCGCCTACGAACTTTTGCATGGCGCTCAGTTTGGGATACTCTGCCGTCTTTGGTATTACCTTTAGTATAGTACCATCATTAGAAAAGTATTCTGTTTCTTTTGGTAATTGTAACAAATAATCTACTGTTTCTTGTGCGTTCATTTTACCACCTGCTCTATTAGTTTGGTTTGGTTTGGTTGTTGCCGTCCATGGCATCGTGATAGTATTGTTAGCCTTCCTCCCTCTGTTGGATGTCCCACATATGCCGCTCACCTGTTGCTAGTTCTTTATAGAAGGACATATAGCCAGCATGGTGCGCCCGATAGGTAGATCCGTCTACTGTTTCTACGTCCCGTTTCTTTTTACTGCGGGCTGAGATGATATAGTGGTCGTTATCGGTTTGGATAAAGTAGCGTGATGCGCCGTCTCTATCTTGTCGAACTGTTGCGCCTAGTTTCTCGGCTGTCTTTGCTGCTAATTTTACTACACGTCTTGCTGTTTTTGGTGATGCCTTGCTGATTAATTTTAACATAGTCTTTAGTCTCTTGTTGTGGTGCGTTAGTGTTAAGGTAATTATGGTACAGTTAAAAAAATAAATACAGTGTTAATTGTGGTAATAGTTGGCAAGTCTTTACCTCCAATGTCTCCGCCCTAATATCTCGATTGTAAAGACATTATCTGCCGATTGGCTGCCTTCAAAATCTAAGCCATTGATTGTACATTCTTTGATCGCTTCCATGTAGGCGCTGATTGTTTTAAAGTATAACATAGTGTATCCCCTATAGTGTGGTAATAGTTGGCAATTATAACATTGCCGCTAATTGGTTGAATGTTGATTGGTTAAAAAAGAACCCGTGTTTAGTGCTATCGGCTTTACGTTCTGCCTTGTTGCTACCTTTACGCTTGAGAGTGCCTATAGCATTAACAGCATCCTTAAAGCGCACATCTGTTTCATCCATATCAATCAAGGGTATATCGCCTATTGATTGTGGCCGCTTCCATTCTCCTTTAGTTTCTGCCGTATTCATTGCAATTACAACCCGCTTGCCGTCCTTAATTGCTCTTGCTGTATGTTTAATGACTAGGTCATTGTTAGCGCTGCCGCTATAGGTTAGATCATAGTTACTAAGCTGGTTATTTTTTACACGATAATATATTTTGGTGTAATCATAAAACTGTATGTATGACATTGACTCTATAAGCTCGCTAAAATCAATGTCACTTGTCCCATTCAATCTGATTGTAAGCGCATCACCATGCTTCTTATAATGCTTGTCAATCTCTTTTCGCAATTCAATCTCGAATCGTTCTGGCTCTAACAGATAACAGATAGTGCGCTTGATCTTTGCATTGTCTCCCGTTTTCATGCCTAGCTGGCCGCTAGATTCTAAACAACCCGCTTTACAGCCTGCCATGCCTGCTGCTGGGCAGATGGTTTGCTTTGCTACACTATCGGCAGGTTTAAGGTATAGAATGCCAGTGTATATGTTTAACTTTTTACCTTTAACAATTTTGGCGCTGCTGTTTACGTTTATTAATGGCGTATTGGTTTGGCTAAGGTACTGCCAGTTATTA
>Ga0181404_1000519_pt1 | contig 11524 bp, 16 predicted proteins | sample 27SPOviralmetaG_FD_130133 | JGI IMG/M metagenome (GOLD analysis project Ga0181404, IMG submission 130133) | Marine viral communities from the oligotrophic San Pedro Time Series (SPOT) site, San Pedro Channel, CA, USA - 27 SPOT_SRF_2011-10-25 | ecosystem: Environmental > Aquatic > Marine > Strait... | reverse complement strand
CACCTTAAAGGTCTCGGCGTGGGCTTCGCGGAAACATTCAGCCAGACGGCGACCGTTGCTGCTGGTATGGTAATGCAGATATTCGTAGCCCTCTGCTTTCGAGCTTGAGTAGCTGTTGAAGTGCAGTTCGATTGCGATATCACACTTCTCCTTCGCAACGCTTTCGCCCAACCAGTCCATCGCGCCGCTGTAGCTCTCCGACGGGTAGTCATCGAACACGACGGATTGAACTCCTTGGTGGCGCAGGTGGCTCTTCAGCAGGTCTGCGACCTTCTTGTTGTAAGTCCACTCGTCTACGCCTCCGACGGACGTGGCCCCTTTGTCACCGATCCGGCTGTGTCCCACACAGATGGCGACCTTCTTGAGATTCTTAACCTTCTTACGCTTTACGGCTTTAGCCGCTTTGTAAGCGGCCACCAGTTCTAGGATCTTGTCTAGTATTTTACTTGGACTCATTTGCCGATAATGATTGCGCGACGGTATGAATAATCGCTGTGAAACTTCTGGCCTCGGCCTTTTAGCTGGCCCTCTCCAAACTGATACGTGACGCCATCAACCAGCGTTACCGTCGGAGGGTCGAGCAATGCGCTCTCGTTCAAACTTGAGTCGTTTCGCCAAGCGTTCGATCCGCAGCTTGGCAGCAGGAGAGCCATCAGCGGCAAGCTCATCAATGTCGTCTTCCAGTTCATAAACGTATGTCCTTTGTTTGAGACCGACGTAAGCTATGTATGCCTTAGCTGCTGCGGTCAGTAGTTTGATCATTTCTTCTCTAAAGGTCGTCTGTAGTAATACCCGTCGTCGCGTTTAAAAATCTCAGAAAAATCTTTTTCACCAGCTAGCGTATTATCTATAGTCTTATGCGTCATCCCCTTTAAGAGCATTCCGTCGGGGGCGAAACTAGCTTGGTGTTTCAGCCACTCGCCTTTTAGACCTTTTTCTTTGTTTTCGGGATGCCATACCCAAGCTTCGTGCGCGTAGCCGAGTTCTTTTTCCGGTTGCTCTACGTCGGGTTGCCTTTCTGTAGGGTTGTCAGGTATTGGTGGTTTAGGTATGAGTAAAGGATACTTCTTTTTAAGCAACCTCCCGATAACTTCGTTATACCCTTTAGATTCAGGGTCGAAGCCAGCTCCTTTGTCAACAACCCGCGCCTCTACCCCTTTTTCAAATGAGTCAGACATTCCCTAATCACTTATCCTTAGCCTTGAACACGTTGAGCGCGAGCCAGTCGATGACCTTATAGGCTTTACCAATGAAGGTATCGTCCTTCGGTGTAGGGGTGAGGGCAGCGATAGCGGATGCGGCTGCGATGACGGCGGTAACAACCCCGAAGAGCTGTTCTTTGTTTTCGATGATGTAGTTAATCATTTTTCTTACGGTTACGGAATTTCTCAACTGCTGTTATAGCAGAGAGGACGGCGATGATCAAGCCGAGAAAAGCTGAGACCATCTGGATGATTACGTTGATGTTTTCGGGCAGCGTAGACATGAAAACGAAGATGGATGCTAGGATGCCGGAGATTGGGTGTGTGATGTGTTGGAACATTGTAGTTCAATAAGTTAGGTGTGTTGATCGGTTAGATCTGCGGGAATGTTGAGAAATCTGCTTCGGTAACTGTATAGTTTGTTGATACCCCTGCCTGTGTGTCGGCGGTAGCGATCATGGTGTTGAGGTCTGAAATATAGTCTGCTATAGGAGTCCCAGATCCTGCCCCACCAAATGTCCAAACAGTAACAAGCGCAAGCTCTCCATCTACGATTAGGAATGCGGGGTTACCGCTGTCACCTCCAATTTTATTCTCATGAAAAATGAGCCTGTTGGAGTCAATAGGTTCCCTCATCCTCCCACCGGAAAACCAATCAACAACGAGGGCTTTCTCTTCCTGATCAAGGCCAAGGCAAGCTACCCTGCCGGATTGACCTAAATAGTTGTTGTAATTGCTAGGCATTACAGAGCAGGGCTTAATCGTGGAAGGCAGGTCACTGTCTAAAGTGTAGATCGTTAAGTCTGGGTGGTAGTTCCTAGATTCAGGGTGTCGGGCTTTTCCGGCCACAGTGCGGTCATGAACCGTGCCGTCTTTCTCCACGAATCTCACCACTGCGCCTACAGAATACTCGTAGTGTGCCGCTCCAATGACGTGCCTTGGGGTCACCAGTGTCCCCGCTCGCTTATGACCGCCACTACTATTCCAAGGGGACGCGCAGGTAATGTCTAGGTCTCCGCACCACAAATCAGGGTTTCTGACATACGTGGAACTCGCGTGATCCTGAGAAGTAAATATCTTTCCGTTGACCTCCATGCTCATAGACTCATCCAGCAAGCCGTCGATTTGCTGAGAGCAATGGGTAGATAAAGAGACGACTGGTTCGGGTTCAGGGATAACGGACTCAGGTGGCGAGGATACGCAACCGTTAGTAAGAGCTAACCCAAGACCGAGACCGAGACGCGACATCCTGTTAAACTTGTTTGTATGCGATAACCTTACCGGAAGACAAGGTGAACGCAGTGATCTGACCGTAGATAACCGTTCCAGCAGGGATGGGGAATCCAGTCAACGAACCCTCTAACTCAGGCCAAGAGATTGCACTAAAGTTAGCTTCTTCCAGAACCTGAAGGGCGCAGAAACTACCCGTAGCGGGGGTAGAGGAGGTAATTACGACCGCCCCATTCTCGCCGAAGGATTGTTTTTCGATGTTGTTAGTCATGAATTAAATAATGTTTGGAGTGTTGAAATTGTTTCCGGCGGGTCTGACAGTAACTTTAGGCTTCGCAGCTCCTCTGGTGGCGTCCAGTTCCTCGTCGAGAAGCTGGCGGCAGATCGTCCAGTGATACTGGGCGCGTTCCAGATCGGCGTTGTCCTCTGCCAGCATACCCAAAAGGCCGTGCTTGATGACGTTCAGGTTGCCCAAATACATGATGTCGTCCTGCGTCAGTACTGGCTCCCATGCTCGTTTGAGTAGTAGTTTGACGTTCTTGACAGACGAGTCGCTGTTGTGGAACCGGAATCGTCGGTAGCGAGCCACGCCGTCGCCTTTGATATCTGCTAGAGTGGTCGTCGTGGCGGTATCGTCAGACGGGTCAACTTCAGCGACGATGCGAATTTTCTCTGGGATGCCATAATAAGAGATGTTCTTGATCTCAATAGGTTCGTTTTCATCAATAAACTCAGAGGAACTACCTCCCGCAAGAGAAATAGTCTCAGTGAAACGATTCTGACCTACCACCATGTCAATAGAGACCTCTCCTTCAGTGGGCAACTGCAAATTAGACGGTATGGGGATTGCCTTTATATAGATGAGGTAGGAAGAGACAGGATAGGATAAATCCTCTTTGGTGGGGTGAAACCCGTCGTCCACGATGCCGAAAATGGGGGCAGGGGCGTCACTGGCGTAGCCAGAGATCCGGTAATCGTGCCACTGAGACTGCGCTTCTACCGGAGAATTCTGCAACATAGCCCCTAAAAGGCTGTCAGCGTGTTCTGGCAGCGCGAAATAGTCGTTCGTGGTCTCAATAGACCAGTCATACAGGAGATCCCGCCACATCCCCATCGCATATAGGCGGGGCATGACCATGTTCAATTTCGCCACGATATCCTCATCGGGGCGCACATAGTCAGATAGGGCTTTGGTTACGGCCTTGACAGTCAACGCTGGCATAGCTGAAGACTACCTGACAATAAGGTTTAAGTCAAGATTGGGTTAAATCTAATCCTAGAAGGGACTTACCCCTAACTCCACCTTGTCTATTGACGTGGTAAAGGGACTTTAGTGTATAGGAAAGTATTGTCTTTATACCATGAGTAAATATTAGGGTCATCAATTATGCCCCAACGGACAACGTCAAGTAGTAAAAACCCAGCTTGAGCAAATTTAGTGTGCCAGTATGAGTGGTTCCTTTCGTTTACGTGGTGAGTTCCCCCTTGTCCGATAACAGCACCAGAGAACAAAACAACATCGCAAGATTCGCAAATGTTTTGGTGCAGGGCGTCAGCGCGAGAAGGGCTTACGTGTTCGATATTCTCAAGACAAATACCAAGGTCGGCTTTCTTCGTAGGAATGTGTTGTTCAAAATTAGCCTGTGTAAAATTTTCTTTAGGTATCCTGAAGTCACGGTCATAATTTATCATGTCGAATCCGTGAACTTCCTCCACTCCTAAATTTTTGCATTCTTCTAACCAAAAACCCCTATTGCACCCCCAATCAACTACTGATTTCGGTTTTACAATTGGTAAAATCAAAGGTAATATAGTCTTAGGGGCTGTCGTGTAACTTAAAAATTCTGTGTTCATTTATACAGTAAATGGTGGGTTGTCGAGGTTAGCAAGTAAATAACTGAGAAATAGGGCTGTTTAGAGATATTACAGTGGGTGGACAAGACCTTGAGAGATCTTTTTTGAGAACCATCCCCTCTCTTTTTCTGGAGAGTGGTCTGCATTCGTATCATTAGAACTCCAGTAATGGTGATTAAACGACTTATCGAAGTGAGAAAAACCATAGATATACACTTTTTGCCCTTTGTATATGTAATGAGAAGCTGCAATCGCCCCACTACTAGGGTGATGACCTATTTGATGTTTCGCCCTGTAGAAAGATTCCACGTCAACTACTTCTCTTTCCCAATCAGACAATAATTCCCACGCATCGCGATATTTTTCCCCCAATTTAAAAGGTACACTAAAAAGAATTTTTTTAGCTTTCTCCATGTCTTTATTAGGCGTAGTGCGGTTCCCCCAAGTAGCCCACACATCGGTTCTAGACCCAAGTTTATCTTCATAAGATGTGGTTAATGCATCATTAAAACGGACAACTTCCCCTTCAAAAGAATCAATTTCTTTTCCTTTATTCTCAGACAATGCTTTAGGGCTGTTCCCAATCAAAAGAATATCTGGCAATGGCTTTTCATAAGGGGGTTTTATCAAATACCACGATGGATCTTTATCTTCCGTAACCCCAGATAGTTTAAGATTTTTACGATCTAAAAACTTATTTACTTCGTGGAAAGTCTTCGGCCACCTTTTTTCACTGTAGTCGTGGCCCGAAAATATACCCCCATTTCTAAGTTTAGGCCACCAATCGTCCAAGGTTTTTCCTGACTCCTGTCCAGTATGAGCATACCCATCTATGAATATGAAATCAAAATACCCGTCGTCAAATAGATTTACTATTTCTCGAAATTCAGCTTTTATCACAGCACTCCTCTCCCCGTGGGGACTTAGGAGTTCCAGTGCTTTACTGTATTGATGGAAATTATGTCCTCTATCCCCCGCCCACCTATCGACAGAGTATAGTTTATTTAAGTTACTGAGTCTAAGGATTCTATCAGAAAACCACCCGCTAGCTACACCTAGCTCAATACCATTACCCCTCACCCCCGTAACTAATTCGCTTCGACTTTTGTGCATTTACCAAAACATTGTTTTACTGACCCTGCCACTAATGTTCGACGAACCTTCCCGCTGACCTGCGATCCAGTCAGCCGGACAGTATACGTTCCAGTCTTTACGTCGGTGTGCTACTTCTAGCTGATGGTCAATATGCTTGTTTGTATTCTTGTAGTCCGACGCATACGAGATGTGGCGGTATAAATCCGTGAAAATAGACTGATTAACCGCATAGGCGTGCGTCCTGTTAATCGAGTTTCCAATTATCACATTAGGGGAGTCTGTGACACTGTGGTTACGGCGGTGCTGGCCCCCTAAGTAGATCTGACCCCAGTCTTCTGGCACGTCTACCATGAACTCGTTAAGCCTCGATAACGGGTCATCTTTGAAGATGATATCGTCCTCCAGTATCAAGACGTTATTTAAAGTCATCATATGACGGTCGTCCCTGTCTTGGATGACATCTTCAAGGATTCGCTGGTGTGAACGTAGGCAACCCCACGCGCCTCTACCGGAACCCCAGTCAGCAGGATGGGTTACCCAGTCACCGATAATGGCTGGATAATAATGAACCTTGTCATTATCCACCATTCCAGTTTCTTCTAAATGCTTCTTCGTCTCTTCAAGACGATCCGGTCTATGGGCGCAGTTGATCACGTAAACGCGGTCAAACCAGTCTGTTAGGTTTTTCATGGTTGTGCTTGTGCTTCTGATACTGATGAGAAACTTTTCTCGGAACCACTAGAGGAAGAGGAAGAGGACTCGCTGTCGCTGCTACTGTCACTGTCACTGTCACTGTCACTGTCACTGTCACTGCTGCAAGATGAGCCACTAGTGGTGACGACCCACTTAAATACTCCCGAACTACCAGAATAAGTTGTATCAAGAAATGTGTAATCACCTGCCGGATCGTCTTGGCCTGATCCTCCGTGGGGGTCTCCGTCATCGTAACCCGTTCTTATGCGCCAAGCAGGAAAGTTGGCATCCCACTCAATGCTAATATTTTCCCCTGATGGAGACACATACTCACCATTTTCCAAAACCAAATCAAACGTGCTGAAAAGTATGAACCCGTCTGAGTCATACAGGGTGGCTTGTGCCTCACAAGGTAACGACATTACTTTCTCGGATAAGCTGAGTTAATAAACTTCTCGTTAGCGATAAACTGCTCTCTACTTCGCTCAGGCATATCGAGATGTTTAAATCCTTTACGGACTCCAGTCAACTTCAAAGTAACTTTTTTGGGCCTCAAGAAAGACAAAGGCCAAGCCGAGAGGATCACGTTGTTCTCCTCGACCACCGCTCCGACTGATCCGGCCCTGTCACCAGCGACGCCTGTAATGGTCATCGAGTCCGGCTCGCATACCGCCAAAAATCGATCATCGATTCGGGTTACGGTTTTAGGGCCAATTACAGGAACATCACGCATCACGAACTCAAAGAGAACCTCGTTGGACTCCATCGTGAACAACGCACCGTATCCTTTGTCATGCCAGCCCATCGGCACGATTGCCGTTGATTTATCGGAACCGGAATCACTAGAACTAGAACTAGAATCAGAATCACTAGAATCAGAATCACTAGAACTAGAATCACTAGAACTAGAATCACTAGAATCAGAGTCGGAAGAAGAAGAAGAAGAAGAATCGCATTTACCTTCAAACGCACTGATCCAGTATACGTCACTACCTATGTCTTGTATTAAATTTGGGATGTCGTAGTCATCAGTACTGTCGCTGACCGTGCCGATCTTTACGAAAAATTTACCACCATCCTGATTAGGTAGACTTTGCGACTCCGGCTCTTCCGGCCCGACTAATTTGCATTCAGTAACTGCACCTTGGCAAGTTGTTTCCCAGTACAGGTAAACATCGCCGCGCCAATCCAGAGTTACGTAATTGTATCTAGAACCATCTTCTCCGTCAAAGTTACTAGGAAGGTGGATCTCTGGGTTCACGATTCCTGTTTGATCCTCGACCCCGTCCTCACCAATTTCTAACTTGTTTATTTGAGCAACCAGAACTCCGAAGTAAATATGAATCCCTTCAGGAGCGGGACGCATGGCAAAGGGGAACGGTTTATACTCTTGTGGCTCCTCTGAGGTCGTTACTTCGATGGGGATTTCATCGAAAGGAACCACATAGTCTTTGTTTTCCTGCGGCGCACTATTTAGTGAGACAGGTAAGCGGACATCAGATCTGGAAAACGGTTCTTCCATCTAGCTTTATGGTGACTCTGGTGGTCTGTAAACTCTCGTAGTTTCTTTCAAGTAGCCTCCCCTAAACTTTTTGACAGTAGAGGATACGATAAGAGATTCGGGCCACACTTTGTGGTTAGTTTCAGGGAATAAATAGCTTCCAACAGTGAATTTATACGTCGCGTCTGCATTGCCGTTAGATACGTCTACGACTACATCGTCATGTAGTGTCTCCCCGACCCGTAAACTAAAATAAGGGGTGGATACCGCAATTGATTCAGGCTGCATAGGCTCGTCAACATCGTCAACAGTAATGCTGTCTTTCGACCACGAAACCGTAACTTGAGCCTTACACGGGCCTCGATACGCCCCTTTCTCGTATTGAACTTCGGGAACATAGGTATGCGCTCCTGACCTTTTTTCCCAAAGATCAAACCTAATGGGGAGTTTTAGAATCGGCGGGAAGAAGTAGTTAACAGTTGTAAAGTAGCTGAATGAAGGCGCGACTCTATCAGTAAAATTTACAACTTGTTGCTTTGTGACCGCATACCAGTTGTCCGAGAGTTGTTGCACCGTCCGTAGGATTCCGTAATCACTTAATTCCCAGTAGTCGTCATGGGGGTCTTTCGCTAAAGTCGAAATAGTAGATGACTCACCATAGGGAACCTCCGTCGCATACATCAAGGTCTGCTTCGTGTAGTTCGTCTTTGAGAAAAACTCGTCGTAGTCCAGCCGATACATGGGGACTTTCTTTACATAGACCCGCTGCTCGATGACATACAGTCCGTTAAGAACCTTGTCGTTAAGCGGGATCTGCTTTCTCTGTGCCAGAACATACGTATCAGTGTTATCATGATTGAGTTCATCGACCCTAGCTGATGAGGGGAACTTATCGACCGGAACATCAGGCATGGTATCCCCCATTGCCGGAAGTTCTGGGTTGAACTCGCTACGTCGGATCACGTAGTCCCTCGCCACGGCGTCGAACTTAGTTCCTCCAATGTCAGCTTCCGTATACGACCAGTTATCGTTGTCCTGATCTAGCTGGTCAGCAGCGTAGTAGTAACGGTAATACCGAGTCTGTTGCTTAGGGTCAGCAGCCTCGACGTGAACCAGTCTGTGGTTAGGCCACTTCTTAGAATCTGGGTGCTTGCTCCCGTATTCCGGTATTTCCGTTCCGACCCGCTCTGCGTCTACAGACTCAAAAAATAGGATGTCGTTGACGTTCGGCGTAGGGAACGTGACGACTGACTGTCTCTGCGGTGATGGGTTAAGGGCCATATCCGTTTATATCCGTTTAGGAGGTTGCAACTTTGATGACGGCGAAGTTCACTTTGACGGTGGCGGGTGACACAGTTGCGTCTAGACCGTTTCTTATAGAAATATCACAATAACCTGTCGTGGTCGCGGTAACTGAAGCTGATAACGAGTCGTCTCCGACTTGTAAAGATACAACCACAACATCGTTCACCCCTATAGCAGTGTTGTTCAAAGTGAAGTTAATCGCGTTATTGGCGGGATACGTGTGTGGGGAGAAGCAGTTGATTACTCCTGAAGGAGTATTCAAGGTGACTGCTGTAGTAACACTGGTCAATTGAGTTACTACACCGCCGGAGGAGTATCCTAGATCTGCGCTGGCTAGGATGTCGGGTGCGGTAACATCTCCATTTGTCACAGAGACATTACCAGTTCCAACGGAAACATTGCCTACTGACGTGGTAATATCGCCACTTCCCGTAGAGATACTGCCAGATCCCGTGGATATACCGCCTGATGTTACGACAATATTTCCAGATGTTATGGAGATGTTACCAGTGGAAGTGGAAATATTACCTGTCGCTGAAACCGTGCCTGTCGTTAGAGTATTTGCCTGAATATCCGCTGTGCCATCACTACTCGTTGAGCTAGTAATCGCGTTAGGGCCAGTCGGGCCAGTCGGGCCAGTCGGCCCCGACACTAGGGTAAGCTGGATATCGGGGTCTGATACGGTAAGGCTGTGACGAAGTGTTTCTGTAACTGTTGTGTCCATTAGGTAACTAAGTTAGAAATGTCGGTAACGTCGCCCTCTACTCTCAGAGCACCTTTGATCAAGCAGGTCGAAGTGTCGTCAGGTTGTACACGGAAAATATCCCACTTGTAAGTGGTATTGGCGTCCAGCTTGAGCGACTCTGATCGAGGTAGGGTTACCGTCACCTCGGTCAAACTGTCAACCGTGCAAGTAAAAGACGCGACGAGTGGTTTCCCGCTAGCGCGTCTGATCTCGGCCTTGAAGGTGTCGCTACTGACGTTGATACCGTCGCCCGTAATAGTTAACTTGAACGAGAAGTCCTCGCCCCTGCTTACAATTAGATTATGCTTTGCTGCTGCCATCCGTCATTGCCTTTTCCACGGCGATGACGAAGTCTACCTTATTCGGTTTGGCTTGTCCAGCGTCCGATTTCATCGGGCCACCATTGACCACGTAAGCGTGGACAGACTCCAAATAGTCGTTGGCGAGGGTCATTTTTGACTGAACCCAAGCCTCAGTCATCCTCGGAGAGCCGCAGCCACACTGCTCCATGAGCTGTTCGGCATTGGCCATAATATTGGACAACTGCTGCTGGATCATCTCCAGATCCTTCTGAACATCGTGATGATGCTCAGAAGGCTTCTCTTCGGGTTGGTATACGGTGTTCATTAGGGATTTCTGTAGAATTGTAAAGTGAACTGATTAGTTACCTACACGTTTTTTAAACTCTTCAAATTCATCCGGTTCAAGGACTTTCGGGAGGGGTTTATTGAGTTTGGCCCTACGCGAGGCTGTTTCTTGCTCTAGTTTCTTAATGTAGTCTTCAGCAGAGGAATCACGAAATTCAGCGTATTCGGCTTGTCTGGCAGCTTGTTCAGCTTGTTCCGCTTGTCTGGCTTGTTCCGCTTGTCTGGCTTTTATGGCTTGTTCCGCTGCATGGAACGGGTTGCGTTCGAGCCGTGCTGCTGCTTCTGCTGATGCTGCTGCCGCTGCTGCGGATTTATCAGCGGCGGCTTTTGCAATGGCAGCTTCTTCAGCGGCAACTTTATCCGCTGCGGCCTTCTCAGCGGCAGCTTTCTCAGCGGCGGCTTTCTCGGCGGCAGCTTTTTGCGCGGCGGCAATATATTCTGTCTCCTCAAGATATCCTTTTGGCGTATAATAACCGCCCCGACCTTCTTCATCACGGAAAAAGTATTTAATTTCGTCATACGGGTAGTATTCAGGGTTGTCCTTGTTTTCGACTCTCCTTTTAGCTGCGGCCCTATTTTCCATTACTCTCTTTAATTGCCTCGCTCGCTGACTTTCTTTGTATGCGCTTCTGTTTTCGTCGTATACCGCCTGTTCTTCAGGAGACATGGCCGCATACCTTTTTTCTAACTCTCGTCGCCGCTCCCCTCCTCTCACTGCGGTATCAAGCCTAATCTGGTCTAAATCAGGTTCACTAACATTAGCACCCGCATCCCTTAAAGCAGATACTGCGGCATAGATAGTATCAGCGGGTTCAAGGACGGACTTAACGGCTCTCAAAGCAGCGGTATCGTCGCCCATAGCATCGAAGTCGTCTTTGGCTCCTTGCTGCGCGTCTTCAGATATCGCCAGATGAGCGGCGTCTAAAACTGCTAAAGGGGCGGCTACTTTTTTAAGTACTTGTTTAGCACCTTTACCCAAAATCTTACGCGCTTTTTGAGATTTAGTTTTATCAGGCCCAAGATCTATATCTTTTTCGATTTTTACCTTTGGTTTTTCGGGCTTGAGCTTTTCAATTTTAGGCTCAGGTTTAACTGGTTTAACCTGCGTTTTAGCGGGTGGTTTCGTAGTAGACCTAGCCTGCATTTTCGAGGGTGGTTTCGTAGTAGACCTAGCCTGCATTTTCGCGGGTGGTTTCGTAGTAGACCTAGCCTGCATTTTCGCGGGTGGTTTCGTAGTAGACCTAGCCTGCAT
>Ga0181404_1000518_pt1 | contig 11530 bp, 8 predicted proteins | sample 27SPOviralmetaG_FD_130133 | JGI IMG/M metagenome (GOLD analysis project Ga0181404, IMG submission 130133) | Marine viral communities from the oligotrophic San Pedro Time Series (SPOT) site, San Pedro Channel, CA, USA - 27 SPOT_SRF_2011-10-25 | ecosystem: Environmental > Aquatic > Marine > Strait... | reverse complement strand
GTCCGTTTTTTACGCCTGAATGATGTATGGCAATGCCTACAACACGTTTCTTATTTAGGTAACTAAATGGGCTTTTTGGTCCTCTGCTGTTCCAGCCTGCACGAGAAATAATAGTACTCATAAAAGTGTCCCAATGTGTAGTAGTTCGATGTTAACGTGTTTGCTAGTAGTTGGTATCATGTATTAGCTCGGTTGGTTTGGGAACTCAGCAGTGTCGGCAGGAGTCCATGTTGAGGGGAAATCTCGTAGTTGTTGCCTGTATGTAGCCCATTCAGCTTTCTTACTGTCACTTAAAGGACTGTCTGCAAATTGTGTCCAATCTGATTGCAATAGCAGGGAATCACGCTTTGATCGCATAATAATACTTTTTGTTTCGTTTGTTGCGTCTGGCAAACCGTTTGTTGTTGTTACTCTCATGCTATTCTGTACCATCCTGTTAAAAATATGTCGCCATAACTTCCACTTGTTTGCCACGTTGCAGGCGTTGAGTTGTCTAAAACGTCATTAAAGGTGAAACTAAGGGTAGTCTTCTGCGAGTACATAATGATATTACCACCAACTTCTATACCAAAAATAGAATATATTGTGCCTGCGGTATTAGGTCTAGCCCAACCTACACCAGTAGGCTGATACTGTAAATCTGTTGATTCTGTTACTGGAATACTAAATCGCATACCGCCTGTCGTGTAGTCACTCGTTGAACCACCTAAATAGTGAAATTGGTAATAACAGATATTGCCAACCACAGCGTATTTAGCGTTTACAGTTGCATTGCCTTTAGTCCAATTCGTGAAAGTAGGGGTCCAAGCAGTCCAATCTAAAGCACCATCAGCAACAGCGTTAATTTCAGTTGCTGTAGCTGCAACAGCCGTAGAGCCAAGAATTAAATCACCGTCAGGGATAGTAACATCCCCAGTCGCAGTAACATTCCTAAAGCCAGTTACATCTTTATTAGCGTCAACGACAACACCTTTAGACGCAGCAACAGTACCACCTGTAACTCCGTCAAGAACGTTAATTTCAGTAGCAGAAGCAGTAACAGCCGTAGAACCCAAAATCAGATCGCCTTCAGGCATCGTAACATCACCAGTTGCAGTAATGTTCCTGAAACTAGAAATATCCTTATTAGCATCAACAACAACAGCCTTAGACGCAACCACCGTTCCAGCAGTAGAACCATCAAGCAAATTAAGTTCAGCAGCACTCGAACTCACCGCAGTAGAACCTAAAATCAAATCACCTTCAGGAATCGTAACATCACCAACAAACGTAGGTGTCGTATCCCAAGCAGAAGTACCAGTACCAGTACCAATCAACACAGCACCAGAAGCAGCCGTAGTATCACCAGTACCCAACTTCTCCTCAATCTGCAACACAGCACCATTCACATTATTATGAACAGTCGCATGGTTAGGCGAATTAAGATTATCAGAATCCGCTATATTATCAGGAAGTTCATCAGGGTCACGGTCTAACGCACCCGGAAATCTAGTTGCCATTATTCACCTCTTATGGAGTTAAGTCAATCGTAAAAATACCGCCAGCAGCAAACGTAATCGTAAACGTTCCGTTACTCGACGAGAAATCAGAACCAAAATCAATGTATGCAATAAGCGGATCATCAGTTAAAGAATCATCATAAATCACAGCGCCCCTGGCACTTGTAATCGTTGCAGATGACCATGATGTGTCAGCAGCATCAAACTTAATCGTGCCACTTGTCTGAGTTAAAGCCAAACTACTTAACGTGTTACCACCAGCAGTATACCCTGACCCAGAAACCTCATTAGAAACGTCACCCTTAAAATCATGCGCCCCAAAATCAGGAGTGTACGACGACGTAACCAACATAATCTTAATCGTGTCACTGTCCAGGTCTAACGCAAGAGTATTTTTCAAAGCGTTAAGAAAAGTTATTCCATAAAGACCACTAGCCATCAGCGTTCTCCTCATCAGTTACAACGCTGGCTTGTATCGTCTCAGCCGCTATAACTACATCTACTTGTTCATCTTCCATGATGTCCAATAATAATCTAATCAAATAAAGAAAGATAGAGGGTAGGCTAACCTCCCAGTACAGTCAGCCTACCCTACTACCTAATTAAGAACTATTAGTTAGTTCCTATTGAGGATGATGTTTCAATCCTTCGGATACATTCCTCACGGAATCTTCCGTATCCTACAAGATGATACCAACCTACTGTGTTGAATCGACGTAAGCTGTCGGTTACAGGACCGAACACTACGCTTGGGTCCGCACCGAAACCGGCTGCCCGGCTGTGTGCTTTCGCAAGAGCTTGTCTACCAACTATTACAGTTTTGTATTCATCAACGTTAGAAGCACCAGCGTCAGCGGTTAGCGTAATTCTTGGTGTTTCAATGAAGTCAACTCCACCGAATGTACCAATGCTACCATTTCGGACACCTGCTCCGTCTTGACGGATTTGGTGTTGGATAACGTCAGTTACTGCTGTAGCTGCACGAAGATCGAAAGAAACGTCAGGGTGGATAAATCCAACGTAAACGTTTCCGTCAAATGCAGGTGCAGAAGCGGCTCGTAGGTTAGCAACAGCTTTACGGATAAGACCAGCGGTAACAATGTCACCTGCTGCTAGTTCTCCTGTAGCTGTAGCATCGCCACCGAATAGTACGTTGCTTCCTTCTGTAACAATGTCGTGAACAATCTTATCAAGACTGTCACCCATGTTGTAACCGATAATGTTCGCAGCGTCAGCGTCTATGTTTAAGAAGCTGGTTCCACGGGCTTTAGCGGTGGTTTGTATTGTATTGCCGTACTCAGCAAGTGTTACTGTAACTTGTGCGTCACCCATTGTTGATGGTGTGAGGTCAGAAGTTTCAGATATTGCTGAAGTAGCTTGTGATAGGTCACTGTACTTTGTGAACTTAACGCTTGCTCCTGCGTGCGATTGGTTTGTGGTTTTCACATCGCAAACCATCTCAAAGAGAGGTTGTGATCGCAACGCAAAGTAAGCGAGCTGTTCAAATGCTGCGTTACCAGCGGAGTTCAGCGAACTCATTTGTGTTATTGCCATTAGGCTATTCTCCAATTAAATTTTGGAGCCTACCTTACGTCATAGCGTTAAAAGTACCGCCGTTAGATTCCCACAACTGTCGAAGTTCATCTTCATTATTCGTTTGTCTAATTAAACTCTCAAATTGAGGATCTGCCACAGGACCAGCATCATCACTAGCTTCAGCGATTCTACGCTCCGCTTCAACTTGCTGTGCAAACTGCGCCTGTTGCTCCAAATTAGTAGTATTGCCTTGGCTTACCACATTTGATAAACCTGCACTAGTAGCCTCAGCCTGTATCGCATCAACAGATAGCTCGCCTTCGTAGCCTTTCATAAAGTACTCAGTCATCTTGTTAGATGGGTCTAAGCCTGCATCACGAAACACTTCTTTGCGTTGCATCTGTTGAACTTGGGCTTCAAGCTCATCAGCTCTCTTAGCTTTCGCTTCGAGTTCTCTACGCCAATTTGGTTTGGATTCGGTACTTGAAACTTCTTCTGTTCCAGTAGACTCTGTTTCCATTATGTCACTCACCTTCTCATACACGCTAACAACGGTGGAATGCCAGCGGAGTTTAATTTAGTGTGAACGGCTCACCCTCTTAACGGGGCAGATCACATAACTAAATATAGGCAAATTCAGGGTTTGAGTCTATACCCTACTAATTTTGTGCTGATCCAAGACCAGTAGCGCCCATTCCGGTTACCAAACCACCAGTTCTTTGCTGAGTCGCTGCTTGCCTACGTTGCCGTAATCTACGCACTTGAGCTGTAGTTTCTGAGTCTAAACCGAACGACGCTGCTGCTAACTCTGTTGATGTTACAGCATTCTGTTCACCGAATACTTGTTGTGTTAGACCTGCTTGTTGCCCTAAACGTTGCGATATTTCACGCTGTTGTACGTTCTGCCCGGCTAGTTGTCGAGCTACACCTGTGCCTATTCCCTGGCCTGTGGCTTGTATTGCTGCTGCTGATAAGCCAGCGGATTCCATTTGTAAGCGTTGTTCTATTACGTTTACGCCTCGTTCTGGGTCTAAGAAATAAGATATGAGTTCTCCGTCGTTTTCTACGCCTATGCCGTACATTTCACGCAACTGGTTTTTGAGTTCTGGGTTGACGTTGGATACGGCTGTTGTCGCCATTGAGACTCGTTGTGTCATTTCGGCAGGGGACACATCGTTGCCTATAAATTCTGCGAAATCGTCGGGGTTGTCGTAGAAGCCTTCTGGTAGTCCTGCTGCTGACATTGTTTGACGGTAGTCTCGTTCTAGTCGTATGTATTCTGCTGGGCTGATAGCTGGCAGTCCTTGTTGTCTTCGAGTATCCATACCTGCAAAACGATCCCTGTATATATCGCTGTCTTTAAGTTGAATCATTACGCTGTCTGTTGATGCGCCTTCCATTAAATAACGGTAAGCGTCTGCTGCTAGTCCTTCTAAGCCGTAGCTGGCTAGTGTGTCTTTGATGATTGTTAGTGCATCTCTGTCGTCTTGGGTTTCTTGTGCTTGCATAACAGCGTCATCGTCTACAACAGTTACCGGATCGCTTGTAGGCGGTCTTGGTGCATCCGGTGGCGTTGGCATCGGAGTTGGTGGACCGACATCAGGATTTTCATCAAAAAAATCTGATAAACTTTGCGCTATATCAGGAGAAATATCTCCTACTCCTCCACCTCTTGTATCTCCAAAACCCATTACGCTACCTCCCCAAACGTTTGACCAATAGAGAACGACAACGCCCTCGCCTGGTCCTTAGCATCCCCAGTCTGTTGCCACTCAGGAAGCGCACGAACAAAATTCCGAACCTCAGAAAGAGTCATCGGTCTAGCATTAGTACCAGCATCAGGAATGTACTCAATAACATCAGAGAACTCATCCAACATATCTACTTGCCTGCCAAGCATCTGCTCAATCTGATACTTGTACGGTGAGAAATACTGATCTGGGGTAATACCCATTTGATTAATAACTTTATCTAACGTCGGGAACTTTGACACAGCAGTAGCTTTTAGCATTTGCTCATACTCTGTTTGCGTAGCTTCACCAGTATAAATTAGCTCAGCCCAATCTTGAGCTGCTTCTTCTGTTTGTGGCACATAGTATTTGTACGCTAACTGTTCTAACGCATCTCGACCTGCTGAAAAATCAGAGAACTCATTTGTTATTTCGTAGTTAGCTAACTGTCCGATAATCATTTCACGGATAGCTTCCGTGTCTTCACTATCACCGTTTTGCGCTAGTGTTTGCGCCAAAGAAAATGCGTCTTCTTCGCTTAAATCAAATCCTAAGAATTGTGCTTCTTTGGTTAGTGCGTCTGTTGTTGGCTCTAGGAACTCTTGTCGTTGTGGGTCGCTCATTTCGCCCCACATGACATCGTATGTTCGCCGGGCTACGTCGGTTGTTTGCCACCATTTTGTTTTTTGTAGGAGTCCTTTGACTCTGGTCATGCTGGTTATGCCGTTGTCAACAATATATTGCATTAACGGAATTGTTCTTTCTCTTGACTCGTCGTCGTAGCTGACAATAGTTCCGTCTGCTGTTACACCAAGCACCATGTTTAGCGCTTGATCTCTGAAGAAGTAGCTTGCTCCTCCGAATTGTTCTTGAAGTAGTGAGTATATTTCATCTCGGTCTGCTTCTCGTTGAGCTATTATGTCAGCAGCAGTAGAACCACCCCCACCGGGAGGGTCTGGTGAATCGTTATCTGGTAATTTTTCTATTTGTTTTTGAACAGTAACCGTATCAGCCTGCGCTCCGAAATCACCAAAGATAGGGTCATCTGCCGGATCTGGAGGAGGCACATTGCTTATGCCTGAAACACCAAAGATAGGGTCATCTTCGGCAGAAACTGGAGTAGTTGCAGGAGTTATAGGAGTTTCGCTAACAATTGGTTCTGGCGTTTGAGTTTGTTGGAAACCTTCTGGTCTACCATACGTTTTTATTGTCGCACTAGAAATATCTTCTTGAGCATTAATCATTAAAGAACTTATGACATTTATGTCTTTTTCTTTTGTTAACGCTTCATACAAATCATGCACAGGAGCAAGATCTTGTGCAATTTGATTTTTAACATCTTCTAATTTTTTAGAATATGCTTCAGGCGTTTGACGACCTGCAACTAGACTTAAATCATATTCAGAGTCTTCAATAAGATTGTCAATTTCTTCTTGACGTGTATAATTTAATTCTTTTTTACGTTGTTCTGGGTCATCAATTTCAGAAAATAAAACAAGTATTCTATCAATACGATTTAATTCTTCATTAGCTTTTTGGAGGTCTTCCTTTAACCCAAAATATAAATTATTAAACTGAGTGTACGCATTTGTTCCGTTTTGGAATTTTCCTCCTTTGAAAGCGTAAAAATCGTTAGCGCCTCTTTTTCCTACTACTCTTGTTTTAGGATCTTCTTTTTCGCTATATATTTTATACATTATCTACGCCCTCCAATACCAGCAGCCTGCATAATCAACGAAGCAGCATTAGCATGATCCATAGCACCAGCCTCAACCGGAGCAGCACCCCTAGCGAACTGTTCAGCTTGCGCCCCAACAGAAATACTAGAAATACCAGAAGCCTGCAAACCATGAATCTTATTAACAAACTCTTTCATCTCTGGACCTGTCATTTTGCGACCAAGCACAGACGCAGACGCATCATTTAACGCTGCCTGCAAACCAACAGGGTCCATATAATTAATTACTCTTTTAGGTTTTTTGCCTGCTTCTATTTCAGCGACACGATCTTGGAACGCTTTCGCAAGTTCAGCAGGTGTCATTTCACCAACATCACCTCGTTGAAGAATATCCAAAAAGTATGGGTTATCATACGCTACTGCATCTCCAGCTAAACCAATAACGCCTTCAACAGCTCTTTGAAAATTAGGTATATTTAACGAACCATCATCTTCAAAAATTAATTCGTAATCTCCTCCATACGCACCTGGCACACCAAGAAAAATCTCATACGCAATAGCTTTTTGTTCTTGTTCTTCTAAAGCTCCGATAGCTTGACGAACGTTATCAGCAGTTATCAACACTGTTTCATAAACAGGCACATCTACTGGTTGGTCTAACGTCAAACCTTCAAACTGTGTAGTCGTTTGATAAGTAGTTTGTGTTTCTGTGCCAAGCACAGGACTTGAAGTGCCATACTGCGTAGGTTGCAAACCAGCTATATCTTGCTGATATTGATTAGTCATTACGCAACCGCCCTTGATCTAATAAATTGTAATTCCATAAAACTATTTTCAGGAATCATGTCATTCTCCAAATACCTGTCAAAAAAAGCTGAGAACTCAGGTCGCCCACTTAACTCATCTCTTTCCTGTTCCCAATATAATAGTAGATCAGAGTTAGTGTTCGCTAGAAGGTTTGACGAACCACCCAAAGATTTTCTACGCACAAGTTCATCTTGCACAGATTCACGCAACTCCAAATAATTGACTACATGCTTTGTTGAAGGTCGAGCATATAATAATTCAGCGTATTCTTCGTTACCTAACGAACCGTACAAACCTTTCATAGTTTTGTAAATAGTGTCAGATGTTTGGAAAAACTGGAAGTTTTCATACCAAAGAGGAAACTCTTCAGCTAATTTTAATGTTTCTTGTTGTTTATATTCTTTTAACCAAATTAAATCATTAGCGTTCAAACTGTACGGCAGTCCTGCTCCCCGTCGTTCATCTTGCACTTCACGAACAGCGTCATTTAACAACGCATACGCTTTCCAGCCTTGTTCTATTTGCGGATCTGCTACTGTTTCAAATGGTGTTTTGCGTTCACGGCGTTTTGTCGGGTCTGCTGGGCTAACTTGTTGTTGTTGTTGTTTACGATACGCAGTTTGGCTAAACATAAGTTCTTCGGTTGTTGAACCGCCAAGGCTTTCTGTTAGCCAGCCACCAATTTCAGGGTAGGCTTGCACCAGTGGTTTAAGTTTTTCATACGTTGCTTCAGACGTTGCAGACGCAAACACGCCGTCATTTAACCTCGTCATACGAGCAGTCAACGCAAAAAACTCGTCACCATACTTTTCTAAGAAAATAATGTTACCTTCTGCTGTTCCGTGACGTACTTGCAACCTTCGAGCTTCCTCAATATAAGGCTGGTACGGTGAAGATATAGTTGTTGATGTAGGGACAGCCATTCCAGTAAATACTCTAAATGTAAAGAAATTTTTTGCTCTTTGATTAGCTTCATTAATCCACGCATTAACTTCTTCTGTGTTTGTCAAATCTATCGGATCACCACTTAACTCACGTTCAACATATATTTGTTGAGAAAAGTACTGCACTTGTCGTTCTTTTGTAGGCGTTTCAGTAGCTAAATTAATTAAGTTACGTTGATACGCAGGTAAGAACCCTTCAATCATGCGATTCACAGTGCCACCTTCAGGATGACCAAACGGAAACATAAACCCAAACGTTTCTTCCAACGAAGGGTCTTTCAAAGCAAACTCACGAATAGGCACAGTTACCATAGGACCAAAACCAGGTGTCGTTGATTGCAACATAGAAGCCAAACCATCTTTGCTAAACCTAATCGGGTTGCTTCGTGCTGTCGCCCCAAGAATGCCAGGTGTTAGTACTTCCGGCACGTTTTCTAATTTTTCGTTTAACCGCCACACAAGGTAACTTGACCCTGTTTCAAATTGTTCCATTTCTTCCGCAGTAGCTATTCGACCTTTTTCTTTTTCAAACTCTGCCAATGCACGCTGATCGTAAGCAGGTATTTCTTCTATACCTAACCCTTCAGCGTTCCACGGTTTTGTATACAAATTCATTAACTTGCCAACATATTGAGGGTTTTCTAACGCTATGCTTGACCATCTTCCAATAACTTCTTGCCACGCATTGTAGAACGGCATAATGTTTGTAACCATTTCGCTAATTCGTGTTTCTTCAGCTAAGTCATACAGCAAATCTCTTGTTTTGCCTAATGCTTTTTGTCGTGCTTGTACTTCTATTTTTTGTAACTGGGCTTGCGACAACGTTATGTTTCCTGCTTCATCCATAAACGGAGCTATTCTACGCATTACTTCAGCATCATATTTAGCTCTAAAATATGGGTTACGAGAAAGTATGTCTGCTGGCAATGAACCTAAATTGTCAAAAATGTTTTCTATAGTCCTGCCTAATGCGCCTTCAAATCCACGGGTATTTGAGTTAAACGATGAAGGGTTCTCTGCAACAGATCGAGCAAAGCCCATTCTGCCTAAACCTTTGCCATCATCTGACATTCGTATATACCGTGAGACATCTTCTACAAGCGCCCTAGTATCTTCAACTGTTACTTCTTCACCTTTTTTAGTTGTTTTAGTTTTTTTGTAATCACTAACTTTTTTGCCAACAACCGTTTCAAAGTTTTGTTTATTATCAGGGTTTTTAACCCAACGAATCATCTCTTGTTGCACATCAGCCCAAGCAATTATTTGCCCAGCAGCAGCCTTAGAACGCAAACCTTCAAACACTTCAGGAGGCAACACATCGTTATACTCATCAATAATGTTTCTTGCAGCATCAACAGCAACTTCTTTTCGGCTTAAAACCTCAGCAGGCAATCCAAGCCCATCAACAATTTCCTCATTACGCATAAACACATCAGCTAACTGATTTACCCTAGTAGCTTCATCAGCGCTACCATATACAAGCGGATAAAACTCAGGATAATCATTTGCGTTTATTGGTGTATACCGTTGCATTTGCCGGTTCCACCCACGCACAGCGACACTACGTTCACGACTATCTAAAATATCCCAACGTTGCCAATCAACCCCTAAAGAATCTTGTATTTGTTTTTGCGAATCAGCACGAACACCTCTAAAAATACGGTCTTGTGATTTAGTAGCAGAAACACGTTTGCTAATCATCTCCCAATGACGAGGATCATCACCAAACGCACCTCTAACAACAGCATTGCCAATTAACAAATTAGGTTGCCCTGCTTTTTCCATAAACATGTGCGCTCTTGTAAAACCATCAACAATGTCAGTCATTTGCTCAGGCGGTCTATCATCAGGGAACCCTATGCTACGAACAGCATCTTCAATGCCTTCAGCTCTAGCCAACATGTTATTAGCTAACGCTACTTTTGCTTTGTAATTAGGGTCTGTAGGGTCTACTGCTTCTGCTAGTATTTTGCGTGCTTCTGTTTGTAAAAGCGAAGCCCATTGTCCTGATGATTGCCTAATAGCTTCGTTGTTTATGCGGCGACTTCTACGCCATGTGTAATACCCTGCGTAGGCTGCTCCTGCAACTGGTCCTGCTAAAAGCGAACCGGCTAACCCTCGTACTATTGTTGGGGTTGCTCCTGGTCGTTTTTCTGCGTTGCTGTCTTTAACTATTTCTTTAACAAGCCCATCTACGGTTACGTTGTTTTCTTTAAGGAATCTATCTAATTGCACATAATTGTCTACGTCAACGCCTTTTTTTACAGCTCCTAATTCTTCTGCCTTAGTCCGCATACGCAAAACAAACTCATCAGTTAAACCACCAGCACCATCAAAATGCTTATACGCATAATGAGTATGCAATTCTTGAACGCCTCGCATTAAACCACCCAAAGTAGCAACAGCACCCAAATCACCTGCACGACGCAACGCCTCATCCAACTGCACACGCATAGTCCACTTAGGAGTTAACAACACAGCAGGTCGCCAATACTGCATAGTCTTATCAGCAGATTTTGTAACACCTCGACGAAGCGCCCTAGCAGTATCGTACAACGCTTTTGTTTTCTGATATTTGTTAGAACTTTTAATTCTACGAATATCATCATCAATTAAATCCCAACGTGGAATAACTTTTGATTCTTGTATTTGCGAAGGAGTCATACGAATTGAAGTAGCTTGACCATCAACCAACAATGTCGTTCTAGCGTCACCTGTTTTCTTAGCATAAAGTACAGATAATTGTTGTTTTTGTTTACGTTTAGATTTACCCTCAACATAATTCGTGGCATCTTTCATATACCTATTAGAATCAGCCAACTCTTTTGCTAACAAACCTTTTTCGTGACCAGGTAATTTTGCTTCTAACATTAGTTTGTCAGCTTTAGGAACAAGCCTGTCATCAACTACGCTTTTCCAAAGATCTTGCAATTCAGTTACTTTTGTAGGGCTACCTGATGAACTAATCCGATACCACGCCCCAACATATTGCTGTATTTGTTCTTGCGTTATTATTTGTTTATTGTTAATTCGTATTTTGCCTGCTTGCTCTAACATTCGTTCCCACTGGGTGTTGCCCTGTATAGTGTCAAAAAAATCAACCATTGTTTGTGGGACACGTTGCACTGTCATCCGTATTGTTCTACCTAATCTGGTATTTGCGTTACCAAATGATGAAGGTACTGTGTAGTTTATTGCGTCTACTTCTTTACCTGTTTTTTCCATACGTTTTATTCGAGCGTCAGTTACTATGTCTAAACCACGGTAAAAACGTTCAACACTTCCAAATGGGATTTCTGTGCCACCTAACAAACTTGTAGCTAACGCATCTTGCCC
>Ga0181404_1000517_pt1 | contig 11540 bp, 5 predicted proteins | sample 27SPOviralmetaG_FD_130133 | JGI IMG/M metagenome (GOLD analysis project Ga0181404, IMG submission 130133) | Marine viral communities from the oligotrophic San Pedro Time Series (SPOT) site, San Pedro Channel, CA, USA - 27 SPOT_SRF_2011-10-25 | ecosystem: Environmental > Aquatic > Marine > Strait... | reverse complement strand
GCTGCTGCTCCACCTGCAAACTGACCTGCACCACTCATTATGTTTGATGTTGCCTCTTGCCTTGCTTCATCTGCAGCTTGTTTTCTTGCCATACCAATATCTAAGTTTTGTTGTACTACTTGACCTTCTAAATTTCTTGCTTGACTAGCGCCTGCTATTTGTTGCTGCTGTATACTTGCTGCTTGCTGTGCCGCTGCTATTTGGTTTCTCTGTTCTTGCTGTCCTATATCAGCAGAAGCTCTTTGTAGATTTTGAGATTGTTGACCTGCCATAGCCTGAGCTAAAGCTGCTATACCTGATCCACCTGCTGCTCCCTGCATAGCGCTCATAGTGTTTGCCAATCCCTGCTGCTGTTGCTGTGCTGCAAAATCTGCTGCTTGCGTGTTAACAGTTAAATCTTCCATTGTATTTTGCATGTTAGCAGCTAAGTTTGATGTGTCTACATTTCTTGCCGCAGCCCTTGCTATATCATATTCCTTTTGAGCTTCTCTTTGCTCTCTTCTTCTAGCGCCTCCACCTATGATACCACTAGCTATGTTGGTTAAGCCACCAACTACTTGTCCTGCTGCTTTTGCGGCCATACCCGCTGCCATTATTGGTAATGCCATAGTTATAAATTTAAATTTTTGTTATACATATTATTATTACACATTATTTACTACTTTCAAATATTTCAGATCCTACAGCGTATACTTCTGCTGAAGTTAGCGAATTATTCTTTAATTCTACCTCTGCGTAATATCCCTTTAAAGTAGATAAATTTGCTTTATTATCTTTACTAAACAGTATGAAGTCATTAGCTGTTGGCCTTACATCGCCTGTTGCTATGTTACAACTTACCGTTGTACTTGTAACAGCTGTAACAGTTCCAACTTCTACCAAACTACCTGTTTCACCATAACTTCCTAGTGCTGCTTTATATATCATATCTCCAACTTGTACAGATGAATTTATGTCTCTTGCAAATGTCATTGTTATTACTGCCATATATTTTAATTTTAAGGTGTATTAAAGTTAGATCCACCAACGTGTACTGCCACGTTATACCCAGTTGTAATATTAGCCGCTGTTGCCGCGCCACCACTGTCATTATCTAAGTTAACTGAGTAATCAACCATTATTTTTGTTGAGCTACCACTTGCTGTACCTGTTGTTGTACTACCGGTATAACCACTAGCAAATCTCTTGTTTGTAAATGTTACAGCGCTTAATTGCGTGTTAGGTGCCGCTGGAGCTATAATTTCAATTTGTGATAATGAATTACCATCAAAGTTACCAGTTACAGTAATAGTTCCAGTTTTTGTAGTTCCATCTGCTGTGTTCTGGAATATCATATGCCTGTTAATAGTTGGCGTATGTGTTGTTAAGTTTGCTAACACCGCACCATCAGTTCCAGCTGAAATAGTCATCGCTGTAGCAGTAGAACCACCAGTTCCACTAGTGCTGTCATCAGTATGTGTTAAAAACTTATCAAGTAACAACTGTGATGTTAAATCTGCTGATCCATATTTTTCTATTTCAATATCAGCTGTTATTTTATATACATAAATTTCACTGTCAGTATTTTGACCTAAGAAATTATATGTGCCTGACATAGTTCCACTAGCGGCGTCTGACATTGTTATAGTTAAACCGTCTGCGCTTATAGCTGTTACACTAGCGTTCGCATGCGCGTTAGTACCTGATATGTGCATGCCCACTTTAATATTACTATTTGCAGCACTTATTGTCATTGCTGTACCAGCACTACCTGATCCTGTAGCTGTTGTATCCGCTGCTGCTGCGCCAGTAATATTTGCTATGCTAAACTCATAGCTGTTAGGCGGTGAAAAAGTTAATGTTTCACCAGATGGTATTGTTTGCGCAGATGATAAAACTAAAGCAGTATTACTTATAGAAGCAATAGTTACTTCAGTTTCTGTTCCAACTGGCGATATACTTGTACTTGTTACAACCATACCGGCAACTAAGCTATTACTGCTACTGCTCAATGTAACGTTTGTTGAATTTCCTACAGCAGAAGCTGTTGTTAATTCTGCCGTGTTGTTTGTAAAGTCATCTTCAGTAACACCAGCTGACGTAGGTATTATGTGGTCATCCGCGTCATCTCCCGCTGCTGCTCTGTATATATAAAACTCAAGTTCTATAGCTCCAGATGATTCTTCAGCAGATGGTTCACCTAAACTGTAATAAGAACTTGCTACTGTATCTGCAGTTGCTGATGATCCAGTTCCTGGATGTATTTTAGCATTAGAAGTAACCGCATTAAATGTTAACGTAACATCGGCATATTGATTTAATGTTACTGGATTTGATCCTGTAAAGTTTGTTGCTATAGTTGCGTCTTCAATTTCATATTTAAAAGTTTTTGATGCGCTTGATGATGCATAAACCTCAGCTATCGCATATTGACCAGTTGATGGTATTGTTAATTGCGTAGGAATTAACTCCCATGAATCACCATCCCAATAATGCTTTGTGCCATCACTTACTATTCTACTAATTTTAAATGTTGCTGTATCTACACCTACAACTGTAAGTGTTCTGTTTTCACCTCTTCTACTTATTGACTTAGTATTAACATCTAAACCAGTTATTTCAACAGTAGGTGCTACAAATATTTTTTCTGCTTTTGCTGTAAATAAAAGCTTATCTCCGGTTACATTAACTGCTCCATGCTTGTAGTTAATGGTAAACGTTACTTTAGTTACATTGTTGTCTGCATCAGTTATAGTATTTGCTGTTGATATTGTATAAGCGCTTTCTGTATCAGAATCTTGCGTAATAACTTCACATGTAGGTGTTGTTGGAAAGTAATAACCAGATGATGCCGTAAATGCTATATCATTTGGCGTGCCAAAGTCAATTTGTGAATTTGTTAAATATGTTGCGCTTTTTGAATACGCATTATCAACAGAACTGCTTGTAGCCACTGAATTTTTTAAAAAAGAAGCATTTTCTGTTACAACATCATAAGTACCAGCAATTGAATATGTATTAAGCGTGCCACCGTTTGCTAAATCTAAACTAATTGCTAAATTAGTATCTGCAGAAGCAGCTAAACTTGCAAATTGAAGTCTTAACACACCAGTTGAACTATTCCAAGTTGAAGTACCTGATCCAATAGCTATAAAAGCTGTTGGACTTTGTGATGAAATACTTTGACTGCTTGGTAATGCATAACCATTATCAGCTGTAAATGTTATTTTTAAATCATTAAAATCATCTACGTTAAAACCACTTGCATTATTATATCTTCTTATAACATTACCGTCTAATACCCAGTGTGAGCTAGCAGCTGAATCTGTAACGCTGGCTATAGTTAATCCAGTTTCAGCAGCAACAGTTATCGCAGCAGCATATCCACTTATTGATGTGTTTCCAGATATAGACGCTAGTTGACCAATGCCTTGCACTGAAAACTCTTCTGAATCAACATTTGATAAAACAGTTGTATCTCCTTTTATGTAATTAAAATACTTGCCTTCTTTTCTTTTAAACTCTCTTATTGAACCAGTATCTTCGTTTGTTGTTATAGAATCAACATGCCATCCTCTTGATATCGTTTCACTTAACTGTGCTATTTGTGCTTCGGAATATCCACCTTCTATTAACTCACCCATTGTGTAACCAGGTATTTTTATATCAGTTAAACCTTGATCTGTTAAGTCATTACCTGAACCATCAATAGTTATTACACCTTGATATGTATATTCTTTTGCATCAGTACCTTCATAAGAAATAGTTTTAAATCCTTTTATAGTATCTGAAACATCGTTAATTAAAACCTTAACAGATGAATCGTATTGAGTACCATAAAAGTTATTTCTTGTTGTGTTTGTATGTACCCATATTTCACCATTATAAAAAGTATAATACTTATTATTTAACGAACACCCTGACTCTGGAATAAATGATTTGAAACTTGGCCAGCCTTTTACTTTACTGTCATAACTTAAAGTATAATCAGCTGTACCTTTAACCGTTAAATTGTATAGATCTTTGTTTTGGTTATATGTACCTATTAGTGACGTAGATGCTGGTAGGTTGTCTTTAAACCAGTCTCTCATACCTTGATCTGATATATTGATTAACTGTGTCCCAGAAAGCGCGAGAACGGCTCCTCTGGCTTTATCAGTAAAATAAGCATTATTTACATGCGATACAAATGACGTAGGATCTTTAGATATACCGTATTCACCAGGAAAAGGCTTAACACTGCCTAATACTCTATTTGTAGCTGTTAAGTTTGCAGACCCATCAGCATTGTATAAAGCATCTTTATTAGCATACATTGTTAAAATTTTGTCTTCACATAATGTAATTAAATCACCAAACCTTGCATGTAACTTTTGTATACTTCCATAATACGGGTTAATATCTTTTGTTATAGGCTCTGCTTGTATAAATTGATTTAATCTATTTATTCCGCTTGTTGAATTAAATATACCTGAAAATATTAAACCATTTTGTTTGTGTTCTTCTTTATATTGCTCAGCGAGTGGCGCTGACACTTTAACTCCCTTGTCTATTTTAACAGCATTAAAATCATCTCTTAATCTATCTGATTCAACACCATTACCAAAACTATAACAGTTAAACCAATTTAATGATTGTGTATGACCATGAAAATTACCATCTGCAATAGCAACAGCTGTTGACGCATCTGAAAACGTTGCGGTTACAGTAAAGCTGTATATACCTTTTGAGTCTGTTAATGTTAGTGTTTCGTCTGTTTTTGCATCATCTGAGTTTTGTGATAATGTAAAGTTATTAGCGTCTGTTATTGAAGCTATAGTTGTGCTTGCTTGTATACCCTCACCTGTTACTGTCATACCAGGTTTTATAATTGGGTATGCATCACTTATTTCATAATATAAATCTAAGTCTATTGATTCTTTAGGCTCTGTCTCAAATATTGCTGGATTTGAAGATGAGATCATATCATTACCTAAAGGTAAATCTTTTTGCATTATATTTATTTTTGTAATTCTACCTGTTGAGCCAGAACCACTGTATGTAAACACATCATCATAACCTTCACCAGTATCTGTGTTTTTTATTGTCAAGTTATACGCTCTACGTTTTCCAGCTATAAACTTTCTATTTCTACCGCTTTTTCTTCTAAACTGATAGTCAATTGTAGCATCTGTTATTTCGTATATAGCGCCAGTATCACCATTAGCATTAGCAAACTGTATATACGTGCCAGAGTTAGATAAATTTTCTAAAAACTGATTAACTGTATCTAGTTCATTATGTTTCTTACCCTTATCACTTGTAACATTATCTTGCCAGTCTTCACCATAATTAACACCTGCCCAATAAACTGTAAATGTATTTTTTCCTAACACCGGGTGTATATTTGCTACTTGCGTAAAATCATCTTTTGCTTTAGTATCAGTCCAAGCTAAATCAGATCTTGCTTTTTTCTTTGTTACACCATCATCTGATATAGTTCTTGAAAAGTCATTAGTTATATCTTGATCAACATCTCTACTATATAATATATTATATTCAGTATCTAGAGCTGGAAATGATTGTATTATATTTGTATCAAAAACTGAGTTCCTATTTATTTTAACAAAAAATCTACCATAAAATTCTGCTTTTTCAACTTCTCTTTCTTCAAATAACTTTATTGTTATAGTATCATTATCTTCAACATAACTGCTGCCAAGTATTGTTGAGTCAACATCTTTTATAGGATCTTTTAAAACAAAATCATAAACGTATTTATTATCACCACTACCATCTACTTCACCGTTTAAACCACCGTTTGATATTTTATACTGACCAGTGGTTCCACCAGATGTTGTAAATGTTATTACACCATCACCATTTAAACCATCAGCGAATTTATTATTTTCTGAATACTTAGGTCCTTTTAATTGAAATGCAACAGCTCCAACTTGTGGTGCATTAATAGCGCTGTCTAATATTTCTAGTTTTGAGTTAGCAACAGACTGCGATACCATTTTTATATTTTTAGGCGCTTCATTTTGAATATCTAAAACTTTATATCTAGCATCAACAGATATAGCAATATCTTTATCATGTTGTTTTTTAAGTATTAAATAGCTATCATCTTGTATTTTGTTTCTTTCAGATGAAGGAAAACTTAACCAAACATTACCATCATCAGCTAAATAAAATCTATCTAATGCTATATTATAATATTCATTAGAAGTTTCTTTAACAAAAAATTTATAATGTGTTGCAAAGTCAGGCGCGTCATTAACTAGCTTACATTGTAGCGAGTTAACCTTATCAGCAAAAGATTTATCAATTTGTTTTGCCGCTTTTTTGTTTGAAAATACAGGTGTTTCTCTACCATAAGCGTCTTTGTAAACAGCACCAACTTGATATGTCCTTTGTGATTTTAAAGATTTTTGAGGAGCCTTAATAGTTGTTATATCATTTGAAGTTATAGCAGTTTCTACATTAGGTATGTTTTGTTTTAAAATATCATACTGCTGGTAGTAGTTAGCGTATATTAACCTGTTTGCTGTAATTTCTTGTGCTAAAGCTTTTTTAGGCACATTATCCCAAGGTCTTAATATTTGTTTAGAATCTACAACACTTCCAATTATCTCAGATTGTATCTCGTATGATGTTTCATTATTTTTAAGCGTGTCAACAACATAAACTAAATTATTACTTGATTCTTTATATAATATGTCAACCTCATCTACATCAGCGGGTTGTGTGTCTTGTAAGTTAACTGTTAAAGATCTTAGTGTATTTAACATACCTATATTGTGACCATCCGCAGATTTATACTCAAAGTTTGTAGGTAAAAACGCAGGTACTGAAAATGGTGAAAACGTTGAGTACTCTCCATCTTTATACTTCCATCGCAGTGCAAATCTTACAAATTTCTTTTCAAACATTGGCTCTTCTTCATCTAATAAAACTGACCATTGTATTGTTTCGTTAGGTGTATCTGAAGGTATTGTCTGTATTTTACCTGTTATATTGTTAGTTAAAGCTGTTGTGAAGTTGTTTAATTTAGTAATTAATACTTTAATTGTGTACTCTTCATTTTCTTCATCCGTGTGACTCAGCGTTATAATATCATCTTTCTTAAAATTAGCAGATGGAGTTAATGCTAAAGTAACTGAAGTTTGAGCTGCTAAAGGATCACCACTACCGTCTGTAAATTTAAAACGCGAGTATACTTTTGTAGTACCTGTTCCATTGCCAGTTCTTTTTGAATTAGCCATTGTTAGTGTTGGCGCATTTATTGGCCCTAACTTTGCTACAGTAATATCGTTTTCTGTAAATGCTGATCCATTAAAAGTTGTGTGAGTGTTAAAATCTAGAGAACCAGACTTAAATGATGAGATTTTTATTTTTTTAGGTTCATGTTGGTTGTCTGTCCATAATAACAAGCCGTTTATAATATTAACACCTGTGATAGGATAACTTGAACTAAAATTTAGTATACTATTTTTATCAACTAATATTGGTGCTATAACACCTGTTGATTCTGTATATTCTGCTATACAACTAACTCCTGTTGCAGCTATAAACCAGTATATTTTATTATTTTGATAATCTATTATTGATCCTATACACGTGGGATTAGTTAAATCATCGATAGCATTTGATACATCATCCCATCCAGTTGCAGATAAAACCTTTGTGTTAGCGTCATATGTCTTGCCTACTAATTTAGTATTACCTAAAACATTTTGTACAGCGCCTACGTCAGACCCTTCTGATGTAGATATTTCTATATTTTCTGCATTTCTATATTCACCGTTAGGAACTAGCCTTTCGTCTAGATCCTTATTCATTTTACCGGCTCTAAAATGATGTTTTAACTCTGACATATTTTATTAATGTTTAATCTGTTTCGATTTTCCTCGCATTATTTGAGTTAACTCTTCAGCTTTTAAATTAGACAATCTAAGTTTAGCTTTTCTAGTTTCTGCAAATCTTTCTTTTTTATACTGCTGTATTAAAAATGGTGGTGTATTAGCTCTTGTTGATAAAATAGCATAAGCAATATATTTATACATAGCTTCTTCTGCTAACTTGTGTACTTGCATCTCATCATCAGTACCTAAGCTATCACTTATATATTTTAAAGTAACAGTTTTAGCGCTTAAATTTGAACTAAAATGTATTTTACCTTTTAATGGATCAATGTAAAAACTTCCGTTATTTTGTGCGTATTGAGGATCAATACCATATCTGTTACCTATATTTAAATCCTGCAAGTCTTCTCTAATATTTCTTTTAGTATCAGTAGCATCTTCATTAGTGTTGTTTTTATAATTACTCCAAGTATCTGAATTTTCTGCTGATAAAACTTCACCAGTTGTTTCATCAAATAAATAATTGTAATTATCATCTTGTAATAAAGCTTTTGGATTACTTGTTTTACTAGCTGGATATATAATATGCTCTATACCATCATCACTTCCCATCCACGATAATTTAACATAGTTTACGTAGTCATGCGGTAATTTCATAACTAATGTAGGCGGTATTTCTATTTCTTGTGATTTTTCTGATCTAAAAGTATCATAACTCATTTCAGCTAAACCTCTTTGTGCGTGAAAAGCAACTAAGCTTCTTGGTGTTTTTGATATTATACGATCTTCACCAACATATGATATTAAAAAGTTATTAATAATATCTTTTAGTTTTATGTATTGATAATTACCAAATTGCTCAGCAACGTCTGTTTGTTTAACTATTAAAGTCATGCCAGCTAACGGCGCTCCATTGCTAGCTTGTATTGTTGAATCGTAATCTGTAGAAGAAAACGTTAAAGTAGGAGATGAATAACTGTAGTTAGAACTTGATACTTGTTTGCCATTTATAAAAACATCAAATTGAGTTTCAGCTGTAGGTAGTGTACTAAAATAAGCAGTTGTTAATGTAAATGCTACAGTACCGCTACTACCAGAACCATTAATTGTTTCACCCCAAGCACTTTGACTTTGATTGTAATACGACTCTTGTGTTGTTGTTCCTAGTAATCCCATTTATTTATGATTTTTCTTGTTGTATTGTTTCTGTTTCTTCTTTATCAGCTACTTGAATTAAACCTGTGTCTTTCATAGTTATACCAGCTAATTCTAGTATTTTAATTACTAATTTAGTTTCTTCTGAAGCGTGAAGTTCAAAATCAACAGCATTCGTTGAGTTGTATAAAGCTTCACTATTTACAATTGTGTATGCCCATTGTACTTTTGTAGGCTTTGCAATATAATTACATGCTACGAGATTTATATTTGTAATACTCGTAGGATATATTTGAAAAGTCGTTGGTGTTAGTTGTATATAGATAGGGCGTTCTAACGTAGGTTGCGTTAATGGTGAATTTAATATATGATGTGCTTTGTTTTGATCAATTTTTTCTATTTCGACTAAACCACTGTGATTACTACTTGCTGCCAGTGTAGCATTATGATAATGTATTTCACCCATTTTATAATGAGTTGGAAAAGTGCCTATGCCAGCTGCTGTTAATCCGGCTAAATCTTGTCTAAATTTTTCAAATACATCAATTTTTTCTTTCAATGTATCTACTTGATCTGCGTAGATTGTGTCATTTCCTGGTCTTCTCATGAACTGAGATAAGTCATAGAAATATTGCTCAAATATTTCTAATTGCGCTTGATTTGCTAGTAAATTAAACTCTTGAGGTGTTACATAACCTCTTTGCTCTTTATTAGCAATTGCTAATACTTTTTGATATACAGTGTCTATACTTACTGCCATAATTTCTTTTGTTTATATAGTGTAGTCACCCGTATAGAGTGACTACTCTATAAAGTGATTTATAATTGTTTTAAAATATTTTGGTATATTTCCATACCATCATCTGTTTTAAAGTATGCAGCTAATGCTGAATAAGGATTTTCATCAAATGGAACGGTCATGACTTTTCTGTCATTACTTCCCCAATGAAAAGTTCTGTTGTCACTTGAAAGTCTAAGTAATCCAGCTTCAACAGCTTTAATACCAACATTTCTAAGTTCAACATTACCATCATTAACTAACTCTAAGAATAATTTAGGATTTCTTTTAGCATAAAGCATAACATCTCTTTTTATCTCCTTAGATGCCATGTTACTTACCTTATTACCTTGATCTACTCTTAATACCGCTTCTGCTAAATCTATTTCAATATTTCTAGCTGTATTTAAAGCTTCTAGTTCTAGTTCAAGTTCTCCTAACTCATCTTTAGCTTCTTCAACTGGATCAAACTCATAAAATAATCTATTTGCTTGAGGATGATATAGTGATAATAATTTTTGTAGTGTTTGTTTTTCTTTTGGAACATTTAATATTCCATCAGTAAAAGTTACGTGACCTAATCTAGCGTCACCTTTAAATTCATCTACAAAAGGTGTTTTTTGATTTTCTGTATATTTCAACTCTCTCTCATATCCCTTCTCATTATCAAACCAATAAATACCTCTACTTTGTATAGTATATGATAATGGTGATAAACCATCTCTTAAATAATATACTCTGTCTTTAATATCCCAGGCGTTTTTATCAGCAACGACTGGCGTTTTAACATCAACTGGCTCTTTTGCCACTGATGCTTTTTTCATAGTAACTTCTGTTTTAGAAGTTTTCTTTTTTGATTTTTCCATAATATAATATAATTAAATAATTAAAAAATAAAGGGCTAGGTGCCGAAGCACCTAACTCTTTAAAATAATGTATTAGTTAAGAATCATGAAGTTATTAGCTCCTTGAACAACTAAACATCTTTCTGATAGGTAATGTACCTCCATTGCATCAAGATCAGAAGTGATGTTTCCACCAACTGAACCAGTGATCCAAGTTTTCATTCTTCTATCATCAGATTGTGAAGCTCTGTATCTTACGTGTAAGAAAGGTCTTTTCATATTTCTACCTAAAGACTCATCATAAACAGTTGATACACCAGCTGGAATTACAACCGCTCTAACGTCGTTGTAATCGCCATCTACTTGACCTCTTAATGAAGCATCGTTTAGATATTTCCAGTCAGATTTGTAGAAGTCATAAGAACCTCTTCTGAAACCAGAGAAACCTAAATTTAATGCCATATCCTCATCGTTACTGAATACTCCGTAAGAAGTACCACCTGAACCATAAGAATTTTGTGCTGCAAGCATATCATCTATTGCTAAAGATACACTTCTGTTGCAGTACAACATGTTTTCTTCAATCGCACCTTGTCCATCAAATTTCTTAAGGATATTATCAAAAGATCCTAAGTCATCTGCTGCACTAGTACCAACGATACCAGAAGTAACGTGACCTCTGTCATTGATTGCTGCGAATAAACCTTCAGTACCAAAATCCGCACCAGCTCCAGATAATTCTGAATCTACTGCAGAAGAACCAGGTACACCAAGTTCACCTTCTATACATGCCATTTCTAAGTAATCAGAGAATCTAGCTCTTGTATCACCTTCAGCTTTTAAATACCAAAGATATCCATTTTGACCTTCTTCACCTGTAACTTCAACCCAACCAATCGCAGAAGTATCTGAACCAGAAACCTGGTGCACATCTTT
>Ga0181404_1000507_pt1 | contig 11655 bp, 13 predicted proteins | sample 27SPOviralmetaG_FD_130133 | JGI IMG/M metagenome (GOLD analysis project Ga0181404, IMG submission 130133) | Marine viral communities from the oligotrophic San Pedro Time Series (SPOT) site, San Pedro Channel, CA, USA - 27 SPOT_SRF_2011-10-25 | ecosystem: Environmental > Aquatic > Marine > Strait... | reverse complement strand
CGAGTGGCACAATAGAATTAAAAGAATAAATTTAAATATTGATTAACATAAATAATTATATATGGTGCGTGATTATTATGTCATAGGAATATGCATTTTATATATAATAGGTGTAGGTTTTTGTGCGTATAAGTGTAGCAATTATTCAGACAAAAATATGTATTGTTTTAATTGTTGGTCTAATGATAAAAATAATAAATATGAATCAATAAATAATTCAAATGTTTAGAATCTTTTTTATTTCGAAAAAATAAATAATATTAACTAATTATATAATGGCAAGAAGAAGATCTCGTCGTCGTCGTAGTCGTAGCAGAAGCCGCAGCAGAAGCCGCAGCCGTCGTAGAAAAGGAAAGAAAGGTAAGGTCGGAAGTAAAAAAAACCCATTTACCAGCAAAGCAAAAGCAATGAGAAGTACTAAAAAAGGCATGAAATACTACAAAAGAAAAGGCCGTACTTTGAAATTGAGAAAAGGTAAAAAAAGACGTTAATTTACTTTAGCATTTATCGATAAATAAATTTATACTAAAAAATTTATTTATCATCTTCACTATCAATACTTACACTTCTAATGCGCGAACTCCACGATAATTTTATTTTACAAAAAGGACATTCCATTTTTTTTTCAATCCAAGTTAAAATACAATCACTATGAAATACATGTCCACAAGGTAATGATACTTCATTATCGTTTTCAAAATCACAATAACAAATAACGCATTTAGTCTCCTTGAATTTATTATTTTTAGGAAATACAATAGGCAATACCTTAGATTTTTTTATTCTTTTCTTAAACATAATAATATATATTAACTATATTTTATATAAATTTAATATATATACTTTTGATGAATGATTTTATAAATGAAAAATATAATATTGAAATTCCAAAAGGAGGAAAATTAAATCAATATGGCGGAAAAAGGAAAAAAACGCGTAAAAGAAAACGTAGAAATCGCCGTAAATCGAGACGAGGAGGAAATACAAGTGAGTCTCATAAAAGAAGAATGGATAGAATTGCAGGAATAAATGCAAAAAGAGCGGCCAACAAAGCAGCGATTACACCAAAAAGACGAAGAGGAAACCTTTTAACAAACAAAAATAGAGGTGTATCAGTAGATATAGAAGCGGCTCATCATTTAACGGAAGAAATTAGTTTTGATAATTACATCAGAGATATCGAAGTTTTTAATCCAAATGGAGGGAAGGTTGATTTACACAATATATTTAAACACCGTATCGATGGAAATCCAAATCATTTTTTACATTATGACATACGGGAAAAGATACATAACCTAGTAAAAAAAATACACAAAGATGGATGGGTAAACTGTGATAAAACATGTAAAGAATTATTGGAACCATTAATAGAACAGGAAATCGAATCTACTCTTTTTATTTTGCGTGTATTGACCAAAAGTTTAGTTCAACCCAGAGGAACAAATTTAAAACTAAAGTTTAAATTAAGAGTTGAAAAACCGTTGACCGGTATTTGGAGCCAAGATAGTAATAATATAGTATTAATATCTCCCGAAAAAGTAAAACCTAGATTAATTATGGGCTTAGGACCTAGTGCTTCAGGAAAAACATTTTGGGTAGAAAATTTAATTACTTTATTGTCAAATAGTCCCGCATTAAAGACGAGTGGTTTTCCCACGGCATTTTTGTCCATTGATGGTGGTATAATGAGAGAAGAGTCATATATGTATCAAATGATTATTAGTGTATTGGGAGAAAACAAAGAAGTAAAAGGATTTTCAAATCTGGTATCACCGGGTTTTGTTGGAAAGATGTTGCACGGAACCTTGTTCTCGTCGGGAAAAGTAAAAGATAAATGTGTAGAATTTTTGAAAAAAGTAGAAAATCAAATATCCCTTTACATACCTGAAACATTGGGAGGTTGTCCTTTTAATTGTGTAAAAAAGGTAAATAAATATAAAAAAATTACAGGAGACGATAAATGGATAGGTGTGTTGATATGGCAACATAAAGAGAATTGTCCTTATCCTGATGAAACGAAATGTAAAGGAACGATAGCTAGTGGAAAAACAAGAGAAATAGGAGAAGGTAAAAAATACAGTTCAGCGGCGTGGAGCAATTCAATGACACAGGGTAGAGATGTAATAAAACACGCACCGGGTGGAATTTTTGAAATTCACAATGGTGGTGGTGCTAGTTTACCCGGAAAGGATTGTATTGATGCTATCAAATCAAAAAAACCCATATCTGACCACTGTACTAGAAGCACAATAAAAGAATGGCCTAATAAAACATCTGGGTTTTTATTAGATTATATGCAATCTGGGGATTTTTTAGCAAAATTTAATTCTATATATGAACCACAACGGGGACGAATGAGAAGTCAGTCGCGTGGTGGTAGGCGAACAAAACGCCGCCGAAAAAAACGCACTAAAAAAAAGAAACGTCGCAAACTTCGTAGGTCGCGTAAACAATAAATATATATTTAGTAATAATCTAACTATATATTAATAATGGCAAAAACTAAAAGACGTGTAAGGAAAAGACGAAAAAGAAGCAGACGTGGTGGTTTATCCGATGCGTTATGTAATCGAGATAATTTATATCCAGCTTTAAAAGAGGATTGTATAAAAGCGGGAAAGGGAAAATATGCAAAAAATCCACAATCTACAGCATCATCCGGTTGTAGCGATGATGATAATTTTGTGCGTCCCGGTGCTCCCGGTCCTCTTTGTAAAACATTAAGAAGTAGACAGGCGAAAACGAGAGCAGAAACTGACCAAAATAAAAAAAAACAAATGCAAGATGTTGTAAATAGTATGTGTAATAAATTAGCAGGAAAACACTGTAAAAAATCGTGTGAAAAATGTCCAAAAAGTACATCTCCACCACCCCCACCACCGTCTTCTAACTCTAAACCCACATTCATGGGTGTTGTAAAGGCCGCACAAGAAGCAGCACCAGTAAAAAAAAAATGTAGAGATTTATCTATCTCGGAATGCGGTAGCAATAGTGATTGTAAAACCCATAGATTTAAAAGTAAAGGAAAAGGTAGAAGTAAATTAACCTGTGTGAATAAATCAAAAATAACTGGTGGAAAACGTCATAGACGAACCAAACGCCGTCGAAAAAAGCGCACTAAAAAAAAGGTACGAAAAAGACGCCGTAGATCACGTAAACGATAAATATATAATTAGTTTAAATCTAACTATATATTAATATGCCTTTAAGAAAACGTAGAAAAAAAACTCGCACGAAAAAAAAGATTAGAAAAAAACAAAGACGTAGAACCAGAAAACGAGGTGGTTGTTTTGGTAATTGTTTTAGAAAGAAATCAAAATACACCTTAGACGAAATCAATAAAATGGTTATAAAAGCAGAAGAACACGACAAACATGTCAAAAACTATAAAGATATTTTAAAAAGCAAAAATATTAAAACAAATTTGGAACTTATGAAATATTTGGAGAAAAACAATAAAATAGATGATATTTTATATGCGGCCAACGCTATGTATGAATTAAATAAGCCAGCACCTATAAGATTTGGTTCACCTAATTTATTTGGGAGAAGTAGTCCTCCTCTGCTTACTACAGGAATGCCAAAAAACTAAAGCAAAATAAACTTAAAAGATAAATCATATTTATTTTTAAAATAAATATGTTTGCAAGCATGGAGCGAAAAATTATTGGTAAAAATTATGATGAATATATTGATTATAAAAATAAAAATAATATTTGGACTTTTCTTAATCGAGAAAATGCTATAGATCAAATAACATTAGATTATGATAAAGAAATAAATAAATATATATTTTCGTTTCCAATAAAAACAGGTGATATAAATTATGTATCTTATTTTGATAGCTATTCTAGTGTAATTAACTATATGAATTTCGTAGTAAACGATTATTTATAACCCTAACGATAACTCTATGTATTTTTCTCAAATTGAAATTGTGAAGTAATTACATGTAATATGTACACACTATACTAAACGATTACTATAATCTACCTATCAAAGAAAAGAATCAATAATAAAACCATAGTAAAACGATGGATCTTAGATACATGAATTTTGAACCATTTTACCAATGGACACAATCAGTTGGTTTAACAACCAAACAGCATCAAATAGACGGATTCACGTGGTGCATGAATCAAGAACTGAACGGCAATCAGTTAATGGGTGGATTTAAGGGAGGAATACTAGCCGATGAAATGGGTCTAGGTAAGACCATTCTAATGTTAGGAGCATTGGTATGCAACGAAAAAGATAAGACTCTCATAGTATTGCCTCCTGCATTACTACATCAATGGGTTCAAGCCATTCGAAAGTTTTGTCCAGTTCTGTTCAATGCTATCCACGTGTGGCACGGCGCCACAGGAACGAATGACATTGCGTATGATAAATGTATTTCAAAACAAATCAAAGTTGTATTAACAACTTATGGTATGATTGCAAACAGACGTATTGAAAATTATACAAGTGATTTGTGGATAATAGAATGGGACAGAATTATTTATGACGAAGCACATCATTTGCGAAACAGTTCTACGAATGTATTTGGTGGTGCACATAAGATGCACGCCATGCAAGAAACAGAACCTATTATATGGTTTGTTAGTGGCACGCCTATTAATAATAACTTAAATGATATTCGTTCGTTATTAATTCTTGCTAACGTCAGCCCTCATATATATTGTTTGCCTGATAAAATCGAGGAGTTGCTTGAAAATAGAATGTTGCGTAGAACCAAAAAAAGTGTCGGAATCAATCTCAAGGATTACAATGAAAATATCATTGAAGTGGAATTTTCAAGTCCTGAAGAGAAAAAGTTTGCGCGCGATTTACACAATGGATTGGGTTTGGTCGAAATTAATGACGATAATGTTGACGAATGCATGGCGTTCCTATCAGAACATTGGTTGGGATTATTAATGCGTGCTCGTCAAATGTGCATTTTACCACAGCTTGTATCAAATGTAATTACGAGTAAGGTTTACGATGAAGGCTTGTATGATGACATAGACCTGTCTCTATTGAAAAAGATGCAAACACACAGTAAAATTACTGCTGTCGTCGATAAAATTAAGGAAAATGCTTATAATGGTAAAAATAAAATTGTATTTTGCCACTATCGCGCTGAGATTGACAAACTAGATACATTGCTTAGTAAAACCCTTAATGTTTTAAAACTAGATGGCAGAACCAGCAAAAAAGAGCGCAAAGAAATCTTGAGCAAAAGTGATGCTAATGTCTTGTTAATTCAAATCCAAACAGGTTGCGAAGGATTAAATTTACAACAATACAGCGAAGTATACTTCACTAGCCCTCATTGGAACCCTGCCGTTGAAGATCAAGCAATAGCGCGTGCACATCGAATAGGACAGAAAAAAGACGTTGATGTATACCGATTTATCTGTAAATTTAACAATAAGGGTTCCACTATCGACCAATATTGTAAACGCGTTCAAGATGTAAAACGCGAATTACAAGAAAAATATATTAAAGTTTCAACTATAGATTAAAAAATAAAAAACAAAAAAGAAAACAAAATAACCCTACTCTCTTCTTCATAAAAAAAGTTGTATAACTTTTTTTATCTATTATTTATAATGTATCATAAAACTTGTTCCCACCTGTAGCACAAGTCGGCGCATTGTGTAACCAAATTTTTACTTTTTCCAATTTTTTACTAGTTGATATATCACTTCGAAATGCTGGTGGAATTCCTAAGCATTTATCTACGCCCCATCTATTTTTATTAATAGGTTTATCACCAAAATTACCATAATAACAATGAGCAACTCCACCGTGTAAACTAGCAGTAATATTCCAATAATCTATTATCAATCCTGCTACAACGTGCTCTATTTTCCAAAACATTATATCGTTTTTATCCGTAGCATGTCTTCTGGGAAAACTTCCTCCATGATTTGTTTTTAAATACAACATCATTAATTCTGCTCCTTGTTCTGCTCTAATGCCTTTGAAATCTGTTTTCTTTTTTGTATGAACGATAAATTTTCTAAGATTCTCATCTGTTTGCCACGAATTTGTAGCAAATAAATGTTTCAATACAGTCCAATATTGACTATCATAAGGTATAGCGTGTTTGTCTGTATAATCCCATAATTCTTGATGTGTGAAACGCGGCGAATGTGAATTTGCGTTTTGTAATTTCATAAATTCTTGATATTTATCAGGCTCGTTCATTGCATAACAACCGCTACAACTCCCCTCAAAAATTTCGCTTTTAAAATATTTTTCACACGCACAATCTGGCGGTGGTTCTTGTGTTGTTTGTGTTTTTACTAATGTTGACATATTGTTTTTATAAACTATATAAAAAAAGTATATTTAATTCAATTTAAAATTTATTCAGGTTTTGATTCTTCTTGTAAAACCACGTTTTCAACGGATACAGATTTCTTTTCTTCTTCAGTATCATCCTCGCCAGATAACAATTCACATAACCTGTCATAATATCCAGTTATACTGTGGTCATCAATAGGATTATAACTAGCTCCAAACCAATGTGTTAGTTTATACCACATTACCCAAAAAAATCTAGAAACACTTGTTTCTACATGATCAATAATATTTACATTGATATGTTCTGAAGGACAAGTATGTGAATATCGGAGAGAAAATGGTAAAGAAGGAACGGGGTCAAAATAATTTACGTATCTTTTTGTAAAACAACAACGTTCATTAAACATTTTTTTAAATTCTTTGTTTCCAACTCTAGGGGCACCGAAGGTAACACACATATGTTTCAATTGTGGATATTTATGAGAATAATTCATCAGTGCTATAGTTGCCAATCCACCGCCCAATGAATGACCAGTATAAACAATATTTTTAATTTCTTGATTTGTATCATTTTTAAGTTTTTCCTCTATATATTCTGTTATCTTGTCTTCTACACTACGAAATTGTCTAAGAATTCCCCAATGAGCCAATGGTCGTTCATCTCCTTCTAAGCCTGTCAAGTCCATTCGAACTCTAACCATATTTGCATCAGCTAACCAATCTCTAAGATTTTCGGTTCCTCTAAATGCACATAAAATACTATTTTTATTGAAAACACTCACATAAACCTGACAATCAATATTGCTCTCAATAAATTTTGGTTGTGTATTTACGTGAGCTAAACATTCACAACCTTTTGGTAATGGTTTTTTACAATAATTTTCAACAAAAAAACTATTGGGTTTATAAACCAGCGCGGACATTTGACAAAGTGATTTTATCAATGTTGGATTCAACATTATGCTATAATTGTATAAAATAATTTATATTTAAAATAAATTATGTTATTACCATAAATATTCATGACTCAATATTTTTGCATTGTAAAACCCTTTGGATTTTCTACGTTCTTTTTTGATAGCTTTACCGCGTTTTTTAGTTCCTGAATGACGACTAAAATAATTTTCCATTCTACGTCTAGTGCCGTGATTTTTATTTTTATATAATTTGAGTTTGGTTCGGTCTTTATACTGCTGATATCGTCTATCTCCAAAATGTATTTTTCTTGTTTTTTTGGTTTTTTTGTTTCGAACAACAGCGGTGTATTTTTTTGGGAAAGGACCACGTTGCATCTTGACAATAGATTCTTTCATTTTTCTACCACCCAACTGATTAATAACATCAAATTGGTTGGGATTTTTCATTCCTTGATTTTTTAAATCCTGTATTATTTTTTCTCTTTGTCTTCTAAGTGTCATTCGTGTTGGCGTTTTTGGCGTTTTCGTTTTTTTTGGCATTCCACCCCTTTTGAATCTTTTTACTCTGCCTGTTCTACGCTTTTCACTTCTAGCTCGTTTTACTTGTTTGCGTGATAATTCTTTGTGAGTAGTGGGTGTCTTTCTCGTTATACGTTTGGATGGTCGGTAAATATCACTCTTGTATTTATATCCAACCTTACCTCGTTGATTTACCCATTTTTCTTTAAACCATCTACCTAACCCACGTTTTTTTGTGCGCTTTCCAGAATAAGGTTTTTTACGTTTACCATATTTTTTGCTAAATGCTTTTTTATAACTAGATACTACTACCCCACTTCTATACGCACTATGCTTTGGTATTCTCTTATACACGCGTGCTTTAACCTTATTGTATAAACTCATATCTTTTGGTTTGGGCATATATATATATATATATATCGAGTAAAAAAATACTTAACACTTATAAGATATTAAGTATTTTTTAGTTTTTTTTATTATATGAGTGATTTAATTATATTTTTTGGTATATTAATATTGTGTGTGATAGGCTTAATTAGTAGGTCTAGTTAGTGGAGGTGGCCAGCGGATGTAGGGTTAGATTTAGGTATTTTTTTGTTTTTTTTGTATTTATTCATATTTTTTTCGTATTTGAGTTTTGGACCGTGCCTAGCTGAGCGTATATCCTTAGTAGGATTTAGCAATTCTAATAGGGCTTCGGCAGCAATTTCCTCGTCGGTTTTAGCGTTAGAGGTAGGGATAAATCCATAATCGCGTAGGATTTTGATAGGTATTTTTGTGATATCGACTACGAAGTTCGGTGTAGTCTTAGCGAATGCCACTTTCGGCAATACTATTCCTAGCTTTTTTAATTTCGCCTGATATGCCTTACTATGTTGATTCACTTTTCCAGTTTTGATGAGTCGCATTTGGAATTTTCCGGCAGAATTTTTGTAGTCTTCCCTTATTTTTGGTAGGAAATGTTTATAGGCGCGTTGGTGGCAAAATTGGTATAGTTTTTTACCACTTGGCCATTCGTAGCCGCCCATATTGTAGCATAATCCTAATAGGTCGCTTTCATGATAAGTAAGCCCTAGGTATTCTAGTGGTTGGTATGATAGCACCTTTTTGATAGGCGTTTGGTTGAATTTTTTAGTAGGGCTTAAGAATAGGGATAGCGAAGGAGAGTGGGAGATTTCATGTGGGTTAGATTCTCGCCACATTATAAGGTGTGGGTTTTTAGTGCAATCGATATTAATCATTCGGCGGCGCCCTGGGTAATGCTGGTGCATATAGTCAGGATTAATTAAGGTGAATTCAGAGCCGTGTTTTTCGTGATATTCCTTAATTGGTTTAAGGTTAGCATCTTTCATATCCCAAAATCCAAATCGTCTGATGCCTGTTAGGCCTACGATAGTAGCGATTTCGCCGGGGATTAAGGTGATGTTGCCAGCCTCATCTACCTTAAATAACTCGTGGGCTTCAATATGAAGGCTTTTAGGCTCGTTTTTGAATCGAGTGCATTTCCTTAATCTATTTGGGAGATACTTAATATCAGTGCCGTATAGTTCTTGCATAGTCTCCCTTAGTCTACTGTTATCCTGTAGTAAATGGTGCATAGGGGTGCCGTATTGATGCAACATTCCTTGCGCGTCGTCGCCTGCTTTGCGCTTCTTATATGTAGCTGGATTCTGCTTTTCGTCTAGCGTAGGTTCAGCTACCTTAAATTCATCTGTAAATATTGCGTTGGCAGTATTGTAAAACTTTGTCGCTTTAAGGGCTTTGTCTAATTCTTTTTTATTACAGGTCAATGCTATTACAGCAACTCCGTAAGTATCCAAAATTTTCAATACGTCTTCGGGATTCTCTGCTATTACTAGCTTAGAATCAACTTCAGTTGGTTTGGTTGAGTATTTTTGGGACATTTTCGTAGTAGTTTTCGAATTTGTTTTAGTAGGCATTTAGTATTGGGTTATGTATATTACATGTAATAATATTAAAAATTCAATTTATAAAATGTTTTTTTAAATTTATAAAATGTTTTTTTAAATTGAAGTTTTGAGAATATTACATGTCACTGATATTCAACCAAACAATAACAACAGTTAACCAAGTTTTACTTAATATTTCAACGTTTAATTATGTCTCAATTCGCGAAATCCAGTTCTCGTCGTCCTTCCAGTAATGGTAGACGCATTACGATTCGCCTAGGTGGCAAACAAAACAGGCGTCCACAACGCCCTCGTCCATCTGCCGTCAACTTCGGTGCTTTCTTAAAAGCGCCTGTTGATAGAGAAGGATTTGCTACGGTAAAAAGTAGAAAACCTAGACGCAATCGCGCCCAATCTCCTTTAGTGCCAAAGGAAAAAAGGACAAATTCTGCCAACAGCTTCGCAGCATTGGACCGTGATGACAGCCAGTCTCCAACCCATAACATAGCGTTGCCTAATGTAGTTAAGCCTAAGGCGCCAATGGGTGCGTGGGGTGCTAAGTCGGCGAAGGTAGTAGTCGATGCACCTATGAAGCCTAGGGTATCATTTGCCAATGATAGCGACACCCTAATGAAGCCTACGGCAGCAGAAACCAGAGAGTATGAAACAGGCTCTGCTACCACAGAATTCGTCGAATATCCAAAGGAGGATGAATACCTTAAGCTCAAGCGTAGTAAAAGCGCGTGGCGCCCTAGGTCAATTGCCAAAGCTCATCTTGAAGTTAAGGCTACTGAAGCCGATGCTGAGAGGGCTGATAAGGAATATACTGCAAGGCTTGAACTGAACGCACGTGCCTACGAGATGTTCAATCAAGAACCAGTGCCTTCTTATTTGGGTAGTTGGGCAGACGCCTGTGATACTGATAGCGAGGATGAAGATGAAATAGTCCTTACTACCGACAGCCTAGGTCGCCCTATGACTGATAACTCAGCATGGTAAGTATATAATATTCATTTAAAAAATAAAAAATAAAAAAAACAAAAAACAAAAAGAAAAATAAAAATAAAAAGGCAACTTGTATATAAAGTCCTTTTTTAATTTATAATATTTTTTTTGGTATTTTTTTTTATATATTTATAATATAAATGAGTAATAATATTCATGTTATAGAATATCAGGGAATTCAAATAGCCCTTGTTCCGGCTTCATTGATGAACTTAAATGAGGTCGATGGTGTGCGTCCATATATGTTTACGGATAGTGGAAATAAACCACCTGAGGCAAATTTGGCATTAATGCCCAAATCTGTTCAAGAACAACACAAAGTGATAGATGAAGAACTAAAAAGAAATGGATTTGGTCCGAATGGAGGAAACATTCCGGAAGGTCACATACGGGATAATTATTATCCCACTGAAAGTGATAGAGAACCTTTGGTTTATATTGGAACATTTTTAGATAATGTAAAAACAGGTTATTTAACATATGATTTTAATAATAAATTGGTAATACATTCTTATGAATCACAACATGTTAGTGGTTTAAAAATAGGTCAAATTTTTGATCGTTTTGCTATGATAGAAGGGGGTAAATTACAATTAGTGCCTTACGAAGGCGATGAAACTGTTAGTCTTCAAATTAAAAGAGAAAAGGTATTTAGTTATCAAAAACGTGAAGATAAAATTGTTGAACTTAGATCTTTTAAAAGTAAAGTCGATGCATTAAAAACACGAGAACCCAAATTAACTCTTTATATTACTGATGATGTTTTAGGTGGTAATGTAATACCAGGCCAACCTATTCAACTGAGCGATATATCTGATAAAGCACAAGAAATAAAAAATATGTTAACATCCCTTCAGGAGGACACTGGTATTATTAACACTATGCACTTGGATAAAGTTAATGAATTACAGAATACTATACGTGTAAAAAAAGAAGAAGCCGATGCTTGTAATAGAGAAGTAGCCACTTTGAGAGAAACCAGAGATACACTTTCTCTTGAAAATTCT
>Ga0181404_1000502_pt1 | contig 11710 bp, 6 predicted proteins | sample 27SPOviralmetaG_FD_130133 | JGI IMG/M metagenome (GOLD analysis project Ga0181404, IMG submission 130133) | Marine viral communities from the oligotrophic San Pedro Time Series (SPOT) site, San Pedro Channel, CA, USA - 27 SPOT_SRF_2011-10-25 | ecosystem: Environmental > Aquatic > Marine > Strait... | reverse complement strand
GGCGCTGACGCCAAACCGAAGAAGGGGCAAGCCGTCGGCAGTGCGCATCAGATCGCGGAGTCGGGCAAAGACGCGCGACTGGCGGGCGCCGTACGCACGTTCGACAAGCCCAACGAGTACAAGTCTATGCGCAACCCCAACGACCGCATCCGCCGTGAATTCGTGGCCGATCGCCGCCTGTACAATAATGATTTAACAATGCAACACCCGATTCAGCCGGACACTTTCACACTCAAGATCAAGAGAAACGAAACACAGAAGCGCATATTATTTTAATGCAAACCGACAAGGATCCGTATGAACCGGAACAGCCCGAAGAGGTATTCAGCGATGAAGAGGAGGAGCCAGAGGCGCAGCCGCAAGAACCAGTTCCCCATGGTGTACCCCAGGTTACCGCAGGAGAGGACGCGGCGGTCTCAATATCAGTGGCGGACTTGGCGTACCGCATCAAATCGATGGACGCTGTTTCTTGCCTATTATTTGGGCAGCGCCGGGTAGGTAAATCCTTCTTCCTTCGTTGGCTTCTGTACTATCTCACATTACTCGGAAAGGAGTATGACGCCGTTTTTGTTTTCTCAGGCACAGCAATGAACAACCAATTCAATATGGTGTCTCGAAAGTTCCAATGGGAAAAGTGGGACACGGATAGCGCGAAAGTCGTCGAAGAAATATTTCAACGTCAGCACGACATCGTACAGCATAACAGCGAATGCAGTGAAGAAAGCGAGATGCGAAAAGTTCCCGCTGTCGCTATTATTTTCGATGATGTTTTTCATTCAGGTGACGGCGCGCTGTACCACGGTTTCAAATCAGAAATGATGTCGAAAATATGGTTCCAAGGTAGGCACTACAACATCAGTGCTTACCTGCTGGTGCAATCGTTTAAAGCCATGTCCCGCATTAGGTCCAATAGTGATTTCCTTATATCCTTTTTTCCAGCATCGCATATAATCCGTAAAGAACTTCGCGATAATCATTTGACGATCGAATCCACAACGCCGGAGTCAGTACGAGCGGCCGAACGCTTCATGATGAAGACGTGGCAAGGGAAGCACGCGGCGCAGGTCATAGATCTGGCTTCTAGTGCGGGTCGTACGAGGTTGTCCGAGTTCGTGTATCAGTGCACCGCGCCGCCCGACGAACCGCCGCTCTTCGGAATGGGACATGAAAGCCATTGGCAAGTGGACGCAACGAACATGTAAATAAATATCGGACCTTTGCACAAACAATTCAAACGCACCGGAGCTTCTAATAAAAAAGTCAAAATGGCTCTCGTTACTGGAACCAAAGAAGGCGCCCCTAAGGGCTTTTACTGGATGATGGGCCGGGGGCAAGGCGACCGCCACCGCCGCGTGGATGCTATCGACAGCGACCATCTGACGTCGCGTAAGTTCATTGATATGAATTCGCAAGGCAGCAAATGCGGAGAGCAGGCAGATTTCAAAGTCGACTTCGCACGCCAGCTGCGCGAGCTGGTGGCGCACGGTGACTACTCGAAAGGCGCCATGTACAAAACCCCGAAGCCGCGCCACGTGGTCGCATCGGATCAGGACGTGATCGGCGCCGGCGACATCGCAAACCGTCTCGGCTACCAGGTGTATGGCTACGCCGTCGAGGACGAAGAGCTCGTGAACCGGGAGCACGCGGAGAACAACCAGCTGCTTGTGAGTGCGCAGAACGGCGGCTTCGACGTGTCCGGCATGTTCCAGGCTGGTTACGACCACGAGGACCAAATGGCCGGCCCGCAGCGCCCGAGCGACCGCGTGACGTTTAACGAAGCCATGATGAACGACGACGACCACTACCGCTTGGGACACACCACGCAGGGCGTCCGCACGTACGACACGAAGCTGTGGATCGGCCAGGGTCACCCCATTGGTTCGAAGATGATGGCCATCCCGTTCAACATCTAATTTTTATGCCAAACATCATAAACGCGCACACACTACAACTTTTTGATAGCCATGGCAACCAAAACCAAAAAGAAATACTTTACGGATGTCGGCGACTCACACGAGCAAAACATAAATCCGGCGCCCGACCTCGGCGACGGTGTTAAACCCACAACAGGCACCACGACCGGCTCGGGTGCAGGCTCCACAGGAGGCACCACAACCGGCACCACAACAGGCACCACAGGCACCACAGGCTCGGGAGGTGCAGCCCCACGCCGACCCATCCGCATGCCAACTGCCAACCACGGCGTATACGAGCAACCGGAGTTTTACGATGCGTCAGAAGTTCAAACCGACTACGCCCGTGCGCAGCAAATCGCTAGACAGACCGAGCGCCGCATACCACGCGCACAAGGAGGGACGCAGCCCGACCCCTGGGAGAACGCGTACAGCTATCAGCGCTTAACGGCGCAGCGCTACGTACGAGCGAGCAGATTCTCTACCATGCTGCGGAAATTTAGCGTGAATGCGGATAATCAGCTGGTGTATCGCGACTTAGGGCAGACGTGCCGTATCTCGTTCAGCGAAGCCGGCGACCCGTTGATCAACTACCCCGGCCCTCCGCCGTTTGCGCGTAACTTTGCTAAATCAAGCGGTCAACCTGAGCTTGCCGATATCGCCGAAGAATTTCGCGCGAAAGGCTCGCGACTGCCCTCGCTCGCCGATGCCGAAGCTAAAATGGCCAAGGCGCGCGCCGAGTGGCAGTATGCCGATGACGTGGGCATTGAAGTGCAGACGGAGCAGATACGCGCGAATCTGCAGGCGGAAGCCGACGCCGGCATTTTCCGCACGGGAGATGAGCAGCTGCTTGGCGCTTTGGACGAAGCCACCGAAGGCGTCGTGGCTGGCGAGATAACCGACGAAGCATTACTTGCGCAGATGGGCGAAGCAACGGGGGAGGCCGGCGAGGTCGCGGGCACCGCAGAGGCCTGGACGGCCGCAGACGACGCCGCGCTTGGGCTTGAGCTGGACGCCGAGGCGTTCGACGAGATGATGGCGGCTGAGGCTCTCGAGACCGACGCGCTGCTTGCTACCGAAGCGGCAGAGGCGGCCGCTAGCGTCCCTGAGGCGGTCGGGCTTGAGGCGACGCTCACTAGCGGGACGGCAGTGGGCGCCGGCGAATTTGGCATTCTGGGCTACCTGGCTGTCAACAGCGCGACGGCCGCCGCGTTCATTGGTAGCGCTTCGGGGCAAGCCATGCTTGCGGGTGGTGCTGTCGCATTGGCGGGCTTGTTTGGTTACTTCACCGGGGCTGGACTTGTCGAAGCGTTCGCGGACACGGCGCGCACCGTCGACCGTCGTAAGTGGCTCGTAAAGAAGCAGTTCAAGGCGGCGGCGCTCATAGAGATGCACCGTGATTACCCAATGCTTTACGAAGACTATCAGGCTAATTACGGAACGGATGAAAACGGCGGCGAGACGGCCCGAGCGGGTGGCGTGGGCGATTATTTGGAACGCTACGCGGCGGAGGAGACGGATGCGTGGTGGAAGACGCTGCGACCCGCCGACCACGTAGGCCCCGGCACGCGCTCGAACTTCACGTTGCCCGGCGGTCAGATCGTGCCTGGCCGGTACAACGTCAGCGGCGTGGCGTTGGAGAAGGCGCATCCGGAGCGCGTGACGAGTATGCTCGCGCGCCTGTACGCGACGCCGTCTGTCAAGGAGTACGCGAAGCTATCCATGGAGTACGACGCGAGCAAGTACACCGGCGCGATATACGCGCGTGATATCGCGAAGCTGCGCAAGGACGTGGCGAACGGCGCGAAACTTACGGGGAAGTACACTTCGACAGACCGGACAATGCCCGCAGGCAGCCGCTACGCGAGTGCCACCACGCAGTACGCGCGCGACATGCAGACGATGATCTGGGCAGATTACGACAAGCAAAACAAGGTCGGCCATATCTACAACTCGATACAGCAGCACCAGCAGCACATGGCCGACGCCGCGGGCCGCGCAGAAGCCGCGAGCGCAGCCGCGGCGGCCGCTGCAGCCATTCAGAAGGCGAATGCCGAGGCGGCCGCCGCACTCGCGGCTTCCGTTTTGAAAGCGCAGCAACAAAAGCATTGGACGTTTGGTTCTGGTACGGTCGTTGCATCAGGCTCCGCGGATACCACTGAGACAGACACAGGATCCACCGTCGTAGACACCGGCGAAGCGGGCCTTACTGGGTCCACGAGCACGAGCACAACCACGAGCGCAACCACGAGCGAAACCACGATCACAACCTACCCACCGCCCGTGGCCGACATCATGCTGCCCGGTGAAATAAATTACGTACAACAGACACATCAACTACAAGTCGGTTTTGCACATCCACACGCGACACTAGCAGACATACCGGGAGCAATGGCAGCAATGGGAATACCCCAATCAATGATGGCAGTGGTAGGCGCAATGCCGATCCTCGCCGTCGTATCTATACCGCCGTCGCTGTTCAGCAAGAAGAAAGCTATCAAAGACGAGGCGACAAACGCACCGAGCGGCCCAGCAGAGCCGAAGCCCACTTACAGCACGGACGGCACGTATCAGCATGCGGGCGGACCGTCGATACAGCCCACATCGTACGCATTGCCAGGACTCGCGCCGGCTGCGCCAGCTGCACCAGCTGCACCAGATATGCCAGATATGGGCGGCGGCGGATTCGATGATGCCGTTAGCGATTACTTTAGTAGCGAAGATTCGGGCGCAGGCGAGGAACCGCTCACGGATTCTGATGTAACAGGCGTCGGTAGCGACAACAGCTTCGTAGGCAGCGACGCCGACGAGGTTGTAAATGATGCTATACCGCAAATGGCTGTTGAAGCTGACGAGTCGCAATTCGGCTCGCGTGCAATGATGCATGACGACGCGAAAAATCTCGTACTCGTGCGTGCTGCGTACGAACATCCGGACCATCGTCCCGATTACATCAATTACAACGCATACTTGCCAGGGCTGTCGAACGACGTCGGCGCTGTGTACGAAGACGACGACACGGTTCGCGTCGCGTTCAAGGGCACGGACTCGACCGAAGCACCGGCGGCGATTCTCAAGCGTGCGCTCGAGCGCGGTACGGGGATATCGCTCAGTGTTGATCTACACAGGCGTGCGCAGCAAGTAGCAAAAGCAGCACGAGAGCATGCGCAAGATTCAGACAAAGACGTGTGGTTCTACGGACATTCGTATGGCGCGCAGCTCGCGGCGGATAACGCGGGCGACGACACGGCCATTGTTGCAGCTGGCTATCTGGATGGTACCAAGCCGGTGTCAAAGAATTACCGCAGCGAAGACGACGTGCTGATCAATGCCACGAAATACAGCGACGCGAGTAGCATAACGAAGATCGTACGGAACAACGGATTCCCCGGGCCGGTCAAGGCGCACGAGCTGGCCAACTACGTCGACACTGCGACGCTGAGGCATGCGGAAGACGACATAAAGGAAAAGAAAGCCGATCCCACTGTGCTCGGCGTCCTCGGGAACGTCGGGTCTGCGGTGTTGTCAGCCGGCGAAGCGGTCGTGGGCGCTGCTGGTGCTGCTGCTGCTGGGACTGAGTTACTGGCTGCGGCGGCGGCGGAGGAGGTGGGCGCTGCCGGCGCTGCTGCCTTTGCTGGTGCTAGTGGTGCCGGCGTTGCTGTTGACGAGGGACAAAACGCCTTCGACAGCGCGCAGCAGGCGCTAAGCGATGGCGCGGCGCTGCTGGGCTCGGATAGCGATAGTAGCGTACCGGATGATAGCACCCAGGACCCCGACTACGTCGACGAACCGTCGGAACACACGCCGCTCAAGACGCCCATTGAATACGACCAAGAGCGTGGCAACAAGCGATACACGGAGAGTATGGATGCGGCGCGCAAAATACTGAAGGCACACAAACCGAATCTACCGTTTACCATGGATAAAAACGCCATCAAAGTCGATTGGGAGCAGTGGAAGGGGGCAATCGCTAAATTTTACGAGACGTCGGAGGCTTGGAAGAAAACCGACATAGAAAACAATCTGGAGCCGTACCCGTTGAACCCAGGTGCCTATCGCGTCAAAAAGCGCGCGACAGTGCCGTCATGGGTGGAAGATAGTGTGCCGCGGGACAGACAAGGCATATCGAAAACCGACACGCAGCGACAGCGCGAAGCGCTTGCGACCATGGGTGCGCTTGTGTGCTGGCGGTGTGGACGTCGTGCGGGCGGTGCAGAGCGCGACGTAGACGGCGATCCGATGGGGCACACACATCCGTCGGGGTTCACTTTTGACGGCATCACTACGGGCGACTACCACAAAAATAACAAATACCACGATCGAGCGCCAACCGGTTCGGAAAATGCCATGGTCGAACTGGCGATGAGTGATCCGCTCAACCCACACAAACCGATCGCTGCCATGCGGTGCGGGCTGTGCGAGAAGCAAAAGGGCAATCGCGCGCAGTCGCGCGACTCGCCGGAGAGCAAGGAAAATACGGGCGAGGGGCGTGTCGTACCGACGGTCCCGCACTTCGAACAGGACGTCGATGATGTTATTGATGATGGATCTGGTGCAGGTGCCAGAGGCGCAGGAGCAGGTGCCAGAAGTGCAGGAGCCCGGCGTACTGACCCATCAGACGCGTCGCCAGCTGTCACGCGGTCAGTGGCTGCGCAGTTGCCGCCAACCGCGAAAAACATTACCATGACTATAGAAGAAGCAGTGGAGCCGGAGGAGCCGGAGGCTCCGGAGGCTGAGGAGGTGCAGGCTCCTGCGGAGCCAGAGCCGCAAGTCGCGACATCACAGCGCACCGTCTGGAAAAAAAATATGGGCACGCCTTGGCGCAAGCAGACCAAAGCGGACGGCAAACCGGACCAATTTTGGATATCTACCCAAGAGGCAAAAGACCTAATTGAAGATGCTCAAAAAGAAAGTAAACTGCTGCAGTACTCCATCGTGCCGGGGCGCGACGTCGCCAAGTGGCACCAGATGTCATCCGAGAGCGGCGACAATGACAAGCTCGGACGTGCAGTGGTGGGAAAGACGTACGACGAAGCGATTGTGGCTATCTACGCATTGAAACCGCAAATGAGCGAACGAAACAGTAAGATCAGCAGTCAGCAGCATCTCATGTCAGCTATCCGGAAAGACCGGTTGGTATTTGTAAAAGCCACTCAATACCGCGACCTGGACGCGGCGCTCATGACCGGTATGTAACCGAATATAAGAAAATCGCATGCAGTATATAAATACATTACCGAAGATACAAACCCGCATATGCCACGTGGACTCTTAACCAAACCGCGCTATCTCGTACGAGGGCTATTCTACACCGAAGAGGGTGGGTGTGTATGTCGCGAGTGGGAGGGGGTGCCATCCATCGCCGGGATCATGCTACTACACCCAGAGTTAGAAGCACTCGGACCGCATGCTATTCAGCGCATCGTACATCGGCGCATAGACGGGGTTCTGAAGACCAAAAAGGTCAAACAATGTCGATATTACATTGAGAAGCTCGAGTAGCCCGCTTGGTCCTATTCCGCTTAGGTGGTTTTGAATAAAACGCATTGTACATGTCCTTTTCATCTGCTGTCCAGTTACCCTGTATGAGTTTTACCAGCTTGCAATATCCCCATTGTTTATCATAGTGTTTCATCTGCGCGTACGTCTTGAACGGCAGACCGTCGATACGAAACGCCGCGGGTATTTGCTTTGCCATGAATCGTTGCGTATTCACGACTCGCATCTTCTCATTGATGAACCACGTGGCCACTTCTGGCACATCCTCTTCCAATAGGCCTTGGCATATGCTCCCAATCGTCGCAATGCGCCCTTCGCCCAGCGGATGGGCTGCCGTGCTCTCGCAAACGTATTTATGATGTATGCACGTGTTGCATCCCTCACAGTTGTATTCGCCCCAAACTACAGAGTTCGGCGCCCAGTGCTGCGGGATGACTTCAAAACGCTTTTCGAGTGGCGTGTCTGCTGGCATGTCTTGCGTCAGGTATCGCGCTGTGCGCTCTATCTTGGTGCGCGTCTTTGTATAAGCCATTGTACGTTCAACTACGTGAAATGTGGATATTGTTTTATAATATTTATGGGCATGCTTTCCCTTATATGCTGCTATTATGCTAATGCGCGCATCGTGTCCGGCGGCTCGGGTTGCGACGCGCTCGTTTGTGCGCATCGCATTGTGCGCGCCATTTTCAGGCGGCTGCGTACGGTGCGTTCGTTTAGGAATTCGAACGACACGCGGTCCCCGCTGTTGAGGCAGTCGATCTCGTGCTCGTTGCCTTCATATACACTCTGCGCGAGGTCGCCGGGCGTCATGTTGTGCATATCGCAGTGGTGAAGGATGCTTGACGTCGGGAAGCCCTTGCCGCGCACGTGCCAGTCGACGACCTCTTCGCCTGTCGTCGGGTGCGTGCCGACGATTTCGCACGTGTAGAGCTTCTTCGCCAGGAACCAGCACCGGCGCGCGTACACGTCGGTGCACTTGCCCTCGGGCGTCTTGATTTCGTAGTCTTCAGAGAATTGGCCCAGATCGTCGCCCTCGAACTCCTTGCCGTACTGCGCCTTGTACGCCTTGCACAGTGGCTCGTAGAAGCGCTTGCCCATCTGCATGCTGTCCGTGTCCGTGTACCACACCTCGCCGCCGATGTCTTCGACGAGCGACGACGCCTCCATCATGATGGTTTTTGACTCAGATAGCACATTCACGCCAATATGCGCAAAATTCGTGTGAGTGTCAATGGGTTGCGTCTTCACAACTTTGTAATGCCCATGCCCACATGGAAACCATCGGCGGATGCTGTTGTAGTGGTGCTTGATGTATTTCGAGATGCGCGCCTCCTCGACGTAGTCGTCCACGGTCTCGCGTGCCTTCATCAGCGTCCGGCCGTACGCCGAATTTAAGATTAGCTTGTACTGCGCCTCGATCGGGTTGCCTGCGCGCTTCATCTCGCGGCGCGCATCGTACAAGTGGCGGATCACTTGGTGCACCTTCGTGTTAAAGCCCTCGTTGTAGTAGTAGCCCGCGAGGACCTTGTACTCGATCTTGTGGAATTTGCGCATCGCGGTCAAGCCGATCTTGTCGACGTAAATGGCACGGCCGACGGCGTCGGTGTCGTCCCAGCATCGAATACCGTTGTCGTCGAGGTACGAGATGAGTGGCGTCTTGTAGTGCTTGCCGACCTTCGTGATGCGGATGCGCACGTAGTACATGTCGAACATGTCGAGCGCGTCGTTGAGGCCCGCGTCGTCTAGCATGCTCTGCGTGATGCCCTTGGCTGATCCTTTTACGTATCCCGGGAGTCGGCAGATTGACGCTGGATACAAAGAATTTGAGTCGGCGTCGCATACGCGCTCGTGCGTGATCGTCTTCGGCTCGTTGTCGGACATGCACACGCGGCCGCCTACGACGCACTTCTGATGGAAGTCACGGACCACGCCGCCCATCTCGCGCACGCCGTCAAACGCGCCTTGCTTGAACATGTAGGCTTCGGCGATGCCCGCCGCCGTGTACAGCGTATTGATGTCGAGCCCAGTGATTTCGAAGATGTCGCTGCGGAACTTCTCCATGCCTTCATATAAGATCTTGCAATCGGCGTTGCAGTACACATTGCTGTACTTGCGGAGATCGACCGTCTCGCAATCCGCGTTGAGGCATCCCCAGTTGCGCACGTTGTCCATAAATTCGGACTGCTTCGCCTCGTCCTTCGGGAAGGCCTTGGCGAGCTCGCTCGCTGGTACCTTCGTGCCGTCCTCGTATGCGAACATGTTGCGTTCGTTGAAGATGTGGTACGGCATGATCTCTTTCTTGATCTTGCCTAGGCCGAACATCTTCGGGAAGTTGGCGAGGCGCGTGTTTACGAAGCGCTGCGAGTCGACCAGCTTCACGAACAGCTCCTTGCCCTCGTGTGGGAATATGCCCGACATCACTACGATGCGGCCGCTTGTCTCCACGAGCTTCACCTCTCGCAAGCACGACAAGATGCCGTTCGGGTCGCTGCGCATATCGTACGTGGCGTTGTGTGCGTAGATGCGCAGCTGCGAGTAGCCGCGATTGGTGCACTCCTCAGTCAGCTCGCGGAGCATCGCGCGTTCGGTTGTGAACGGTCGCTCGCCGATCTCTGGGTTGTAGTAATTCGACGTGTAACGGCGGTGCGTCTCACCGTCCGTCGTCGTCTCCGTGTCCCACGAAATTGTCATTGCCTTTTTCGGTCCTTGGAAGCATTCGGACCAGTTGAAATTATCGGGGTTCGCCGTGTTGTTTTCGGGTCGCTCGTATCGCTTCAACTCCTTGTTGAAAATGAATCCGTTGTCGCGGTACATCTTTGCCGCCGCCTTCGTCTTCAACGTCTTGATGTGCTTCGTAATGATGCTCCACTTGCGATCGTCGTCCGTCTGTCCGCGCATGTTGGCGTCGGCCGTTGGACCCTCATAATCCTTGTTCTTGCGGTTTGCGAAGTGCAACGTAGCCATGTATGCGTCGTCGTTAGGGATGTCGACGAACCACTGCTTATCGTCCTTTAGCATTTCGTGTACCACTTCGAGCGTGCGCAGACCCCGGCCTTTATTCTTCTTACCCTTGCCTGTGAACTTCCACCACTCCGGCAGATGCTTCACGTCGTCGTAGTTGCGCAACGCCCAACGGCATATCTCGGTCTGCTTCATTGCGATGTAGTGATTGTCGATGAAGCCGATATCGAACACGGGGTAGTCGGCGCCGCTTGCGTCCTCCGGGTCGTACATCTTCTCGACGTCGATCGAGTGCGACTTACCGCGCTTGCGGAACGTGTGCAGATTGATGCGAATGCCGCTCTGCTTGCCGAACTCGTAAAGCTTCGACTTCGGCACGTACAGACCACAGATGACGCATTTCGCTTCTTGCAAGATCGCGTTGTCGCATCCGAGCGCCATGAGCGCCGCGATCAAGCAGCTATAGTGGTTGTCCTCCTTGCCCCACTTGGGATTCGCGCCGATCTCGCTAATGTACTCGGTCGTGTCGGGCAGCTTCTTCCAGATCTGCATCTCGTCGAAGAGCGCCGCGAAGTCGTCGCTTAGGTCACTGCGCAAGAGGTGGTTGAAGAACGCACCCGACTTTTTCTCGTATACGGTGTCGGCGTCGTGTTGGCTGATGCTGAAGTTGGTCCCGCCAGTCATCCGCATGTACATCCAACGGCCTGATCCCTTCTGATAAATGTCCTGGTGCGCCTCCAAGTGGTGCACGATCTCGTTGCGCACCTCGTCAGTTAGCGTGAAGTATGTGTCGTCTTGGTGGACCACGTACATTTGGTCACGTGGCATGTCGCGCAGCATCTTCGAAAGTGCGTCACGCGACAGGTCGTTTGGGTTGACCGTGACCGACTTGACCGTACCTGCCTTGAGCTTATCAAGACGCGACTGGTACTTCTTCTCGCGCGTGTTTAGCGTGCTCATCTCGGCGGCGGTCGGCTCTGCGTAGTTGCCTTCGTCGTCACGCGGCACGAAGCCAAGCATCTCTTGCACGTCCGGGGTCGTGCCTGCTTTCTCCCACTTGATGCGCTCCTGCTCAATGCGCTCATCCTTGATGTCGTGAACCTTGAGACGCCCACCTCCATGTGTGGGCACGTAGAAGAACGGGCGACGGTCCGTGCCGTATGCTGGTGTGAATAGTTTGAAGGCAGGCATTTGTAGATGAGAGATGTGTTTTGGTTGTTGTACACTCTATAATATGGCTTTTTCTTAAGCCCTGGTCTCCGTCACGACCAATTTCTTTTTAATCTAAAACCGGGATAATTACCGCAGCACGCGGAAGCCTGCGTTTAGCGCCGCCG
>Ga0181404_1000497_pt1 | contig 11773 bp, 13 predicted proteins | sample 27SPOviralmetaG_FD_130133 | JGI IMG/M metagenome (GOLD analysis project Ga0181404, IMG submission 130133) | Marine viral communities from the oligotrophic San Pedro Time Series (SPOT) site, San Pedro Channel, CA, USA - 27 SPOT_SRF_2011-10-25 | ecosystem: Environmental > Aquatic > Marine > Strait... | reverse complement strand
GGTTCGAGGGTTGGACCGGATCGGTTCGAGTAAATTAATGAATTTGTGGTATTGTTTGTATTAGTACTTATTCATGTTCCCAGTGGTAGTAGTCCGGCTGGGCGTCTTCGTTGTCCCCATCTATACCTGGGGGGTACATGGGGGCCAGCTCCATCGCCGGGTTGCCCGGGATGGGTGGATCGAAGTCCAGGGCCACCACTGGACCGGTGGGGGCGGGTACCCTGGCGGGGGCACCCGGGCACACCGGGGAGGACCTACCCGGCGGGGTCCTCGGTGGGGGTAGCTCCGTGTACCCAGCCTCCGGGGTGGCGGGAGGCGACGACCACTGGTGCGGGGGCGAGTCCCCGTATGCCGGCTCCGTCCGCGGCGACCGGTGTCTCGGGGGCGTCCGGGGGGCGTCCTCGTCCGTGTCGGTCTCGGGCCCGAAGATGTCCTCCATGGTGGGCTCAGGGTCATCCCGGTGACCGCAGGGACGCTTGTTGCGTCTGGGGTCGTCCCCGCCGTCACCGGCACCCGTGCCCCCCCCACTACTGGAGTTACCGGTATTGAATCCGGATGTACTACTGTAAGTAGTTGTAGTGGAGGTACCCTCCGTAGTATTGACGCTGATTTGACTGTGCGTCCGTTTACCCGACATCGTATTGTGAGGTACCTAGTGATGTGGTGAGATGTATGGTTAGTACATGACAAGTAACCTAGAGGTACCTACGTTTCACGGCGTGAGGTACCCCCTCTAAGTATTGTGGGTGTGATGGGGTGAATGCGCTGTGTTAGCTCAGAGCTAGAGCGCTGCTTTTTGCCTAGCATCGCCTGGATTTGAACCAGGAACCTCTAGCAGTCTTTCGACCACCTTAACCATTGAGCCATTTTTGTTTGGCTAGAGCTTTCTGTGCTCTGAAAGTATACCCCCCATCTCTGGTATATAAACCCCTCTGTGGATCTGGAGAATTTTCTCGATTTTTCTTGGAAATGTTTTACGGTATGTCCTAGTACTGACAAGAGGTACCTCGAGAATTATCTCGATTTTTCTTGGAAATGTTTTACGGTATGTATTAGTACTGACAAGAGGGTACCTCAAAGGGTACCTTCTTTATATTAATTGTACTAGTTTATTTTGTACTTAAAATACTTAGCGAATTAATTGAGGCTTGTCGTCATTATTACCGGTGCAGTTTCATGCAACACAGTATTAAATGAGGTACATAATTATTCAGTGCGCGCGCGCTTATTGGTTGGTTCGCCAGTAGTTTCATCAAAGTACTGTAGTTCAAGGTACTGTACTTCGTCGTCACCTTCGTCCACTACCGTGACTTCAACTGGTGGTTTCGGTGGAGCTTGCACGACTTCGACATCTGATTGGTCGCTTTCGACCTCTGATTGGTCGCTTTCATCCTCTGATTGGTCAGATAACCATGTCGGTTTCAGGATTGCGATTTCGTGTTCGTTGTACGGGGTGTACTGCGATTTGTGTTCCCCCGTAAACTCCCGAACGACATGTTTCACGGTTCGCTGATTCGGTTTGTACTTGTTGCGAATCGTCTCCGTCTGGAATTCTGGTTTGAAAAAGCTGTTAAGCTTCTCGATCTTGTTGAGGTGGAACATCCAGTTCATGTTGCCGAAAGTTGATGGAATTTGACCAGACTTGAGTCGCATAACTGTCTGATTTTCGAGAACTGTGCGTCTTTCATTTTGCATTGGATCGGACATACTGTTGCTCACCCGTACACCGTTGAACAGGCGGACACTTGCTGTGTTTGTTCTGATTTGTTCTTTGTTGGTAGGTAGAATACGGTGAATGAGCGTTTCGTTGAAAAACAGCAAATGGCCGGGTGGGATTTCAATTTTCCCGGGCTTGATGCGGACAGACGAATTGATGTCGTTGCGTAGTTCCGTGTACCCCGTAGGTATGCTGGTCTGAAGTACAGCGGTACCTGGTACGTACTCAAAGAATTGTGGTTTCGGATCCAGATTCACCCAACCACCGTAAACGATGTCCGTCTGTTCGGCCCCCTGTGTGCTGTCCCGGTGCCAGGCGCCCGTGGTAATCTTTTGAGCGGGCGGACGAATCATAAGTCTGTCCGGTAGCAGTTGCATAAATTTCCCGGGGTGTCTGTCTGCCATAACATGGACAGACGCATCAAACATTTCCTGACGCATTTTGCGGACGGACGGATTGTGGAAGCTGGATGGGAAGGATAGGAATCCTGAACTCAGGCTGAGTATGTCCGTGTCGTAATTGATTGGGTGCTGGAGCTCTACAGCTTGATCCAAATGCATGAGGAGTACCTGACGGACGATATCTGGCTCATCGTAAAGTTTGACCAATAGGACATCCTGGTCAATAATAATTGGGTTGGACAGCATGAGGTACAACAAGTATACAAAGCAGAGGTGTTCAAGCAACTGGGTACAATGGATAATGGTGTTCGACCTACTCGGGGAGAACGAAATTGACAAAAGTGTGTTGTTGTCACAACTACAACTACACGAACTGTCATTGGTTGATACAAAGATCTAATTGGATTAGCCAATCACGGCGCAGTACATAGGAGTCCTAAGGACATCCTATTAGCCACGTCACGTGTCGCGTCACGAAATATGCTTATTCTCCCCCATATTGGTGGCTGTGGTGCATCCTGTTAGACACGTCACGTGTCGCGTCACGAAATATACATATTCTCCCCCATATTGGTGGCTGTGGTGCATTTGGAACTATTTAATACGATTTCCCCTTATAGGAGTTATTATAGGAGTCCTGTAGGATCCTTATAGGAGTCCTCTTATGGGATTAAATATATGAAAATAGTTCCGATTGATACCCACCACCCAATATGGGGAGCTACATATATCAAAATAGTTCCAAGTGATGACAGCCACCCATGTGGGGGAGAATAAGTATATTTCGTGACGCGACACGTGACGTGTCTAATAGGATGTCCTTAGGAGTCCTAAGTGCTGTGCTGTAATTGGTCTATTGATTTGGATCTTTGTATCAGCCAATCACAGCTCGTGTAGTTGTAGTTGTGACAACAATACACTTTTGTCAATTTCGTTGTTCCCGAGTAGGTCGAACACCATTATCCAAAGTCTTCAGTCGCATTAACATCTACTTGCGGTACCTCATGCGGTCAGCTCCTATTACTCGCCTAACTACCGGTAGTATTCCACGGTCGAACTACGAAAATCAAGATGAGGTGAACCGCGGGTACACCGCCGCCGCCGCCCCACGGGAGGGTGAACCTGTGGACATACTTCTCCCTTACAACCCGCCTGCCCCGCAGGTCGCCCCTATCGATCTGACCGCCCCTGTACCCGGTGAACGGGAGGCCCCTATCGATGTCGACGCCCCCCGCTTCCCCCCGCTGGCCAGAGAGGTCGATGTGGTTAATGCATTGTATTGCCATTTTTGTCAGTCCGACATTGTTGGTGGCGGTGTCCGTCTGTGCGCCAACCCCGATTGCACTTCTGCTATGTGCATTGATTGTATGCACGCCCGCCCTGTTGCTGAGGTACACTGTACCAACAACTGCAATTACAACAATTAAAGTACCTTATAACTACTGTGCTGCATGAAAATGCACCGGTAACTTATACCGTTAATCAAAAACGAGTACCTCCATTTCTATTTAATGCACTAGTTTTTTCAGTACTTAAAATACTTAGCAGAAAAAAAGCCCCCCCCCCTGACTCTGGGGTAACCTCCCGTAAAATTGTATGTCTGTTATTTCAAATCGATTATTAGTTACATGTCAAAAAACCACCACAACGGGTCCCACTGTAATTCCTGGGTTAAGCTCTCATTTTCATCCTGCAACTTCTTGCACTTGTCGAGCTCGTTGTTCACAAATTGCATAAACTCCTCGTCATCAAGTTCATCATACTCCGATTCCGAATCGTATTCAGATGCAACCTCATATTGTTGGCGCTGAAGTTCGGAACCCATTGTGTGGTTTAAGTTAAGGTGTTTGTCCTGTTGGTGAAATTGGAAAATGAGGAGACTTGTGAAAATCCACTCTCAACTTCAGAACTTCTTGTCGTCATTACGTCATCGACAAATAGTGTCGGTCCTTGCAGAATGCTGGTCCTTAGGAAGTCCTAGGAGGTCCTAAGTTCCAGGAGGTCCTAGGAGGTCCTAGGAGGTCCTCATGAAATTCTGGCTACGGTTGAGTACACATTAGTCTCATGCCACAGGTGGCAGTTGATTGCCAGCTCCAACGGTTTCAGTTCTCTATACGATTTGTGCAGGGCATAATGTCCGAAAGTGTCACCCTCCGTAATCATAGATTCTAGGGTATCAACCGTAGCCTTCATTTGATTCGCGTAGGTGAGGTACACGTTTTCACCGGTAGCTGATTCGTCGGTGTCGACGTCCCAGGCCCTCACATCGGTCTCCCCCTTTTCCACAACGTCTCCAAGTTCTTCAAAAACCGCCAGCATTTCAGATTTAACTTGTTTCAATTCGTCGGTAGCACGGTTACGTAAGCCACATCGAATCGCAATGATAACTCGAAGCGCTGCGTTGGTCGCTCTGGTCTCTGATTGGTTGATACTTTCCAATACCAGTACTTCTCCCGTTTTTTTGGCAGTTTCCATCGCGAATTTGCAGTGACCTAAATGCTGTCTCACATTGTCGTCGAATAGGTCGAGCCGATTCAACCAACGACAATACTTCATTAGGGTGTAGTACGAACGGCTGGCTGCCCGGTGGTGCTCTTTTTGATTCGCCGTTATCTCGAAACTGTCCACAATTGTCATCCACATCATGGGATCAAATGGCAGTTCCCGTAAATCCATAACGTGCACCATGCAACGGAAATGTTCAAAAGTGTTGTAGGGAGCAATAAGTTCTGTGTATTTGCGCCGAAAGTCTGTCTGTGACAGGTCCGTTGGCCAATCGCACATGGTCTCCGTGAGTTGGAATACAGCATGCCCAGTTGCGTACTTCGTTTGTACAAGTGTTAGGTCACCAGGTTTGTTCGTTTTGTTCTTTTCTTGAATTAAATATACATGTTTGCGGTAAAACTGTTTCCAACGCATTTCTTCTGCCTCGGTCGTTATGCCGTACCTTTCGAAAAACGTCAACTCCGGTAACTCTGTTTGGCCGTCTGTTGCGAGGTGTTGGTTCATCCTGGCAAATGAAATAGTGAGCTCTTGTGCTGCCGGAAAGTAGGTGATGACATCAACGACACATGCCACGTCAACGACATATAATATGCCACGTCAACGACATATGCCACGTCAACGACATGTTACCGGTACTTTCGATATGCTAACCGAGCTCATTTCCCAATTCCTGATGGAGCATATACACGTACACTACCACTACCACCACCAATTCGACTACCGTCTACCGGCTACTAGTGAGTCCGACAACGAGTCGGTGGTCAGCCGTGCGTCTGTTTCTACTTCCCCCTCCCGTGATCCCGTAATCGCGGCGGAACCAGTGCTGGATCCTACAGAAACGGACGATACCCGTAGGCGGAGTTACGTGTCTCCCAACCAACAGGATCTACCCAATATGTTAAAACTGTTGCGGATGTCCGATGTACAGCGCCCCCACCGAAACCCCCGGAAGGCCCATCGCACTGTGTATTACCGTGATATCTGACAGCCCGTTCGCCCTTTTATGGAATAAACTAGTGTAAAAAAAAATTTTGATTTTAACGGTTTACTTTTTTTTAAAAAAACGAATATCTATTATTGCTCAAACGTATGTAATAGGTGTATGGGATATATATATATCAGACCTTAAACTCGTTGGTATCGTATTCGAAGTATAGGTGTAGGTGGTCATGTTCCTTCAATTGTTTGTTTTCGTCATCAGAAAGTCCCCCATTAACGTTGTAGCAACGCAACGTCATTGGCCCCTTGCTGATCTTGTCCGTTACACGAAATCGTAAATGGTACTCTTCAGAGGAATATACGGAAGTTGAATCGTGACCCAGGAACAACATGGACGTATGATCAGTGCTGCAATTTTCAAAGTCTGTTATGAATGGCAGAGACAAGTGTAACCCTCCCCCGAAACGGTGATTCACATTAATATTAGAAATAACCTTTCGCAATATGAACTGCTGGGGGGGGAGATCGTGAGGTACCTCCACTGTGACTACTCCGTTCTTACCGGTCTTAAAGTAGCAAGCGATATGAAAAATAGCCATGTTATAGGGGGGATTCAGTCGTAGTAAAGAAGCAGGCGTAATGTTGTAATACAACATGCGATATATTATTATTTACACCCGCCGGAGGTTCGCCTCCAATTGGTTCAATTTTAGGGGTTGGTCCCGGGACGTCCCCTCGGGCACTTCGGGGTCCTCCTCGGGCGGGGGAGGGGGGTTGACGTCACGCAGACAGTGCACGCAGCCACACTCGATAACGGTACACTTCGACTTCTGAATGGCTATGACTAGGGAGGCAATAGATGCGGATACGGCACCGACGAATAGGGAGAGCTCGCTCCAGTTGGTCATTGGCGGATCTTAACAGCACTGGGTAGTTTCACGCGATAGGGGTCTTGGTGCTTTAGTGAGGTAAATTTGCCACGGCCCTCGGGCAGGTAGGTACCCTCCTTCATGAACGCCTGGTCCCCCCGGGTGCCCGACTGGTGGCGTCCCGAGTTGTAGGTGGCGTAACCGCTGCGCTCCTTTTCGTACTGTTCTACTGGGTCGAATTTCAGTTGAGTCCGGTCCTCGTAGGTGGTTACATCCTTCTTGCCATTCAGAGCGATCTTTGCGTCCAGAAAGCGCTGTCGTTCGATCGTTTCCTCCTCGAAACGGTTCTTGTCTGTCTGGCTCAACGTCTTCTTGATAGAGTCTGCAGTGAACGTAACCGGCTTCTTTCCGAGGTTCTGGTTGGGTGGCACGTTGTGCTGGGGCTTCTTGGAGTATGTCAGTCCGGTGTAACCGTCACGGGCTTCGCGCTGTGCGATGTTGTGGTATTTGAAGGTCATTTCTTAGTGGGCCGTTTCTTGTAAGATTTCGGTTTCGGTTTGGTGGCGGGAGTAGGTTGTGGTACTACTGGTGATTTTTTTTCAATACCGTTGTGCTGCGTCAGCTCGGTCTTACCGGTCACCCGGATGCTCTTGGGCATCCGGCCAGCCTCCTTGTTGGTCCTTGTCGACATCTTAGGGTTGGGTTTACCGGTATCTGGGGTGGCGCCCGCGGGGGGCGGGTTGGCTTTGGGGGGTGTCATATAGGTCGGGAAATACTTGTAGCGTTTGAGGGGCATAGTTCTAGTATCCGGTCGCGGGCACGGTGTTGGCGGGTTGGCGGGGATTCAGCGATATCGGTTTTACACTACTAGCTGCGATAGTTTTTCTGGCTTCGTTCGTCTGTACCCCATTGTCGATATGTACCTCGTTCAGTACGGGGGCTACTACCGGTACAGATTCCACGTCACCCTTGCTCTTCGGGTTTGCGGTGTCAATTTCCTCCCGTTTCACTGTGGGATGCACCAATCCGTGGCTCTTGTCGTACGTGTCGAATTTTCGGCTCTTGGCTACGTACTCCATGCGCTCCTTACCGGCAAGGTACGTGGAGTACCCGGAGTTATTGGCATAGAAGCCGAAACGGTCGCTGCGAGTTTTTGCGGGCTGTTCCATTGGTCAGAAGGGTTTTGTGATTGGTCCAGTCAAGAAGTTTATAAATAGTGTACCCCCCTAGAAAATAATGGGCAGCTTCTCAGCCTTCCAGTCGTCCTCGGTCCCGAACAGACGCACAGCTTTCTCCTTGATGTTGGCGTCACAGCAGTGCACGTACTCGCGATGTGATTGGCGGTTGGGGATGTGGGTACTGATGGCTAGGAACCGGAAAGGCTTGGACAGGGTTATCGCATCGAACACGCGGCGGGCCTCCCGGAGCCCCTCCCGGTCCGACGTCAGCGACAAGTAGTTCTCGATAATGGTCTTGCGTTCCATATAGGATGCTAGGCGTGATGTCAGAATAACGTCAGCATTGTTGCGTATCGCGGGCGGGATGAGCGTCACGCGCTGGCTGATCAGGATCGTACAGAACTCGTTTTTTTCGTGGGGGTCCTCCCGGCACACGTGGCGCCCGTTCACCGCGATCTTCTGCAAGATCCCACCCGATACGCGCACCTCCTTCGGGTCCCCTACCATGTCGTCCAGGATCAGACAGACACTGCAGTGCACCAGATCCTCTTTGGCGTCCTGTCCCTTGTTGTATGAGGCTACTTTCTGCATGCGCTTGATAACGGTTGGCACCTGGTCCAATGAGGTGAACTGGTATGTTTGTGGGATGTACTCCTCGTAGCCACTCAGCGTCTGCGATACCAAGAAGTAATGGGTGAAACGCTTCTGCTTGTGGAACTGCCGTAGCCAGTTGAGCACGTGCTCGGTCTTGCCGTTACGGCGGGGAGCCACTACAAAGGCGAAAAAATTTTCGGGCAGATGTTTGGTTGGGTCAAAGTTGTCAAATTCTTCCGCTGACGTCACCTCTAGGGTGTCCCCCACTGGTCCAGTCAGTGGTTCGGTGGATTCGGATTCGGACATAGTGGTTTGTAGAATGCTTTACTGGTCCAGATTATATTCAGCTCTTGATTCGGATACCGTCCAATGAGGTGGCGCGATTCGACAGTGCCTGAAGTGCGGGCGCAGGGACGTTAAATGTCTTGATGGGATCTTGCACGTCCCCTCCTTCGTCCTCGGGGTACTGGTGAAGTAGGTGGTGGGGTACCCCCGAACGTTTGAACGCATTCATGCCGCTGTTCGAGAAATGTTCGTTCGTGTCGAATGATTCCGGTACTTTATATCCCGCACGCCGTTTGATCTTCTGATTCGTCAGGTTGGTTGCGTCTAATGTGGCGTTCAGTACTTTTGTAGCGGTCCAATCAAAGCCCTGTGATATCACAATAGCTCCAAAATATCCAAGAGCGACACGTGCCACTCCACTTTTGATGTTCTTCCTGAGCCACGCAGTCATACTCGGATGCGCCACTACCTTACCAGCAGTACTCATCGATTTAAAAAACAACTGTAAGAAATCTTGTGACTTTTGGTCACTACCGGTATACTGATTCATCCATTTGCGGAATCTATCCCCACTGTTGTCTACTTTGCTATTGAAATAATTGACCACATCTGAAAACTTTCCCGTTTCATACCACGCCTTTTGGTCCTCAGCACCGGACGTATCTTCACCACCATCACCAGTACCAGGCGTATCGTCACCACCATCACCAGTACCAGGCGTATCTTCATCACCAGCACCAGTACCAGTACCAGCACTAGGATCGTCATTACCAAGTTCCTCTAGTTCTCTTAAACCACGTCCGTCCCTCCTATTATCATCATCAGCATTATCATCATCAGCATTATCATCATCAGCATTATCACCACCAAGATCCCGCAACAGCGATTCATTGCTGATTGGTCCCTGTGGTGCTTCTAATTGTGGTTGTTGTGGTCCACCCATTAGGTCACCCAAGGTACCTCCCGGCATAGGAATGATAAGACCCGGGATCCAGTTCTCACCGGCTTGTTCGACTGATGCCAGTTGCTGGGACAGGGTAGACCACAGCTGCAGGGCGCCTTGGGGACCCTGGTCCCCTAGAATCGGTGCATAGATGTTGTTGATCTGTTGTACGCGTGATTGGGCATCTGACTGGTCCAGTCGACCAATCTCCACAGCCTCCTCGATGGTAGCCTGTCCACCCTCGTATGAAGTGCAACAGCAGCAATGGCAATCGTCGGTCCCTCTGCAGTTGGATTTGTTTTGGTTCCACAGAGCCCCTGCAGCCGCGATTTGCTCTTGGTCCTCTGGCGTAGGGGGTTGCCCCGCCGATCCCTTGTCCTGCTGGAACATGATACGCCCCGCGAACCGCAGCAGCGAGCGGCTCCAACGGCGACGCGTCTTGATCTCGGGCTCCGGATTGAATTCCTCCCCTCCGTATCTGGGGTACCGGTCCGACCCCGCTGCCATCTCTGATCCAACGGCAGGAGGGGCTCCATATGTCGGTCCAGTCGGTCCAGTCGGTCCAGTCGGTCCAGTCGGTTCCGGTCCAGTCGGTTCCGGTCCAGTCGGTTCCGTTTCAGTCGGTTCCGGTCCAGTCGGTTCCGTTTCAGTCGGTTCCGGTCCAGTCGGTTCCGTTTCAGTCGATTCCGTGTTGTCATTGGGGTTTTCTGGAATTAAATCACTATCCTCAATGTTGTATTTGTCTAACAATTTTTGATGTGCAGCATTAGGCTCCCCATAGTAGTAAACCTTTTCTTTTTTTTCGGGGGCGATTACTTCCTTCCACAATGTGCTTGTGTAAGCATCTTTACCTATCTCATGGGAGTTTGAGAACCAGCTACTAACGGTGGGTTTAACATCGGTGACTGGAATCTCCCTCAAAATATCCTTGAATTCTTCTGTTCGTTCTGAATCATCTTTGATTTGATGGTACATTTCGTTGAATGTTTTCACGTCAATTTCCCGTTCCATAGACGGTTCTGTCTGGTATTGTTTCAATCTCAATATAAGGGCCCTTCCCGATTCACTGAGTTTCTTAACTTCATCGTCTCCATTACCTTTGTCGTCAACGGGTTCGGGGTTTCCTGCTGATTTGGGGGTTTCTTGATTTTCGGTGGGTGGTGGAACGGGTGGATCGACATCTGCTGCATCTTGTATGGATTGGACCTTACCTTCTGGTTTCGCAAACGGTGTAGTGGCGTTGTCAACGTTTTTTGGTTTTGCGGCGACAGCTTTGTCTAAAGCGGCTCTTGCTTTTTTCGCCATCGATAGTCCCACAAACTCGTATTTGTCTGGTTCCGTTTCGACTTTCTTGACACTCGCTTTTTCTGAGAGCCCGTCAATAGCATTGTGTGCTGTTGTGCTTGTGTCTTTGCCCGAGACCTTGACCTTTTTCAAATACTTCGTTAGAGTAGTCTTAGTCTGCTTATCCCCTTTATTGTGCTCACGTATCTTTGATAAGTCTTCCAGTGCATCTGTCATATCTTCACCCTTCTTAAGGTTCGATACAATACGATGAGACAGATGCAGAGCATAATGTTTGCCACGAGTTTTTGTGTCATACACATCCTCGCCATATTGTAGCGTTCCATCGGGAAGTACTTCTACACGGGGCATGATGACGATGAGTAACGAGAATAAATGTCGGTCCAATAAGAGTATATTAGTCTTGTTACACACCCTATTTTTTTTTATTGCCCGGTCCACAGATGTCATACAACGGGAAATTCAAGGAGTACATCGAATTCAGTGGTGCTCACATCGACCAGGACGATCCCCACGGTCCCTCCAACCACATCTTCGCGTCGGGGGGTGCCAAACTGCAGGTCCATGCCGCAGACACGCAGTTCGTGGGTCCGGTCGACCTCGGTTCGAACGCCAGGTTCGCGAAGATCGACGACTACGACGGGAACCCTATCGTGACCCAGGGGACATCGGCTACGCAGAAGCTCATCTTCGACGCGAACGCGACCATCGACTTCAACAACTGCACGGTACAGAATCTAACAACAACGCAACTGACAACCGCTGACATTTCGTCCATAAATCAAGATTCCAGCAACCAAAATTACACGACTCTGGACGCGGAACTGGATGCAATCACCCTAAAAACCAACAGCAACAACAACCTGCTGACGGGGTTGAGCGCAGGTAAAGTTATGAAAAGCAGCAACGCTGGGACTTTGCAAGCGAGTAGCATCGACATTTCCACAGTCGTGACAAACAACGCCAACACTACGTTCTCGGGATCCAACGCATTCGACCAGACTATCCAGGCGTCGGACAAAGTCAACAGTTTCAAT
>Ga0181404_1000493_pt1 | contig 11815 bp, 16 predicted proteins | sample 27SPOviralmetaG_FD_130133 | JGI IMG/M metagenome (GOLD analysis project Ga0181404, IMG submission 130133) | Marine viral communities from the oligotrophic San Pedro Time Series (SPOT) site, San Pedro Channel, CA, USA - 27 SPOT_SRF_2011-10-25 | ecosystem: Environmental > Aquatic > Marine > Strait... | reverse complement strand
GCTTCATTGCGAGTTTCCTCCCTGTCTCGCGCAACTTGGCCCCGCCGCGTTCCTCCCATTGCGCGCGCGGGGTTTCTTTTTGGCGTTTTAATGTTATTATGCTGGAAGATATAACGGAGGTTATGATGCCCAAAGTTGGATCGAAGCATTACGCGTACACGCCCAAAGGCATGGCGAAAGCCAAGGCCGCCGCCAAGAAGTCTGGCAAGAAAGTGTCATACGCGAAGAAGAAGAAGTGATGTGGACGGCGCTGCTTCTGCTTTGCAGCGTCGAAGGTAAATGCTTTTCGTTTGGCAGCCCCGTGATGCAGAGCGAGAGCCAATGCATACAGTCCATACCGAGCGGGCTGAAATACGCGCAGCAGATGTTTCCTGCATATCGCGCAACGGATTATAAATGCGTCCAGTGGGGCGAAGGAGCTTAGATGGCAAAGGGTTTATATGCCAACATCCACGCAAAGCGTAAGCGCATTGCTGCCGGATCTGGCGAGAAGATGCGCAAGGTAGGCAGCAAGGGCGCGCCTACCGCGAAGGCGTTTAAGAAGTCAGCGAAAACCGCGAAGAAGAAAACCGCGTAATGCCCCGCACGAAGGCAGAGAAAATCGCATCCGCGAAGAAGCGCCACGGATTTTCTGCGGTGAATAAACCTAGACGCGGCGGGCCAAAGAAGTTTGAGGTGCTTGCTGTTGAGGGTGACACGGTGAAGAAAATTAACTTTGGCGACCCGAAGATGTCCATCAAGAAGGATCAGCCGAAACGCAAGGCGTCCTACTGCGCACGCTCCGGCGGCATCAAGGGCAAGTCAAGCAAATTGAGCGCGAACTACTGGTCGCGCCGCGCGTGGGATTGTTGATATGGCGACCGCTGAAGAGTTAAGACGCCTACGCGAAGAGCAGAGCATCTTTTCTGCGCTGTACGATATGGCCCGACAGCAGCGCAGCGAGCTGGCTGCGGAAGGCCGCCGCCCCGTGTTTGGCGGGCTGCTGTCGAAGGAGCCAGTGTACGGCACCGACACGCTGCGGTATGAAGGCATTGGCAACATGCTTTCGGGGCTGCTTTCGCCCGCTGCCAAAGCCGTTGACGCGCCTATATCCGCATATCGCGGCACGAGCCCGCAGGAAGACATGATAAGCGAAGCGCTTGGCGTTGGGGGCTTGGCTATGGCGGGCGGCGGCGTTGTTGGCGTTCCGCGTGGCGCTGTGGGCGCGAATGCCGCTGACTTGCGCAGGCAGGCCAATATAGATCGCTTTGGCTACGACCCGAATGAAACGCCGGAAGTTGACAAGTCATATCGCGGCGGCCACCAGCCGACCGGCCCGCAAGACGAAAACCCCGTGCGCCTTGATGATGTCACCATATCTACAACGGGCGAGCAAGCTGGCTATCCAAGCGACTTCTACAGCAGCCAAGGCCAGCGCCAATACGCGCAGGGGCCACGCTTTGCGGATGACGAGTTTGGCCTATCCAACCAGCAAAGCTATCGCGCTATACAAGCGGCACGCGGCAATCCTGACGCAGAGGTGACAATATACCGTGGGGTGCCAAACGAGGAAAGCATAACGTCGATTAATCATGGCGACTTTGTTACGCTTAGCCCAAAATATGCGGAGTTGCACGCGTCAAGCGGATACGGGCCACGCGGCGAAGATGCGGGCAAGGTAATATCGCAAAAGGTAAAAGTGAAAGACGTTTACTTTGCTGGCGATGATGTAAACGAGTTTGGCTATTTCCCCGACACCACCGCCGCCAACGCCTCCAAGTCTGCCGCCAACGCATCGCCTCTTGGTGGCCTTTTGGCGCAATCTGGTGTATCTGATAAGCAGGCTGAGCGCATAGAGGAATATTTGCGCAGAAGGGGATTGTTAGACTAATGGCTATTTCAACATACACAGAGTTAAAGACGTCAGTAGCCAATTGGCTAAACCGCGATGATCTGACGTCTGTCATTCCTGATTTTATTTCGCTGGCAGAGGCTGGTATGGATCGCAGCATACGCCATTGGCGCATGGAGAAGCGTGTCACCGCTACAGTCAACAGCCAATATACTGGTCTTGTCGGTGACTACTTAGAGGCTATTCGGTTTTCGATTGCAAACGGCGACCGCTTGGAATTGCTCAGCCAAGGCGAAATGCAGCAGCTTCGCACGGTAAATGACGATACATCTGGGAAGCCTAGATATTACGCGATCACTGATGGCCAGTTGGAGCTATACCCAACGCCTGATGGCACGTACACTGTCGAGATGGTGTATTACGCGCAGATCCCGCCGCTGAGCGACAGCACAACAGCAAACTGGGCCTTAACGCATCACCCAGACGTATATTTATATGGGTCATTGATCCACGCAGCGCCATACCTTGGCGACGATCAGCGTACAACTGTATGGGCGTCGTTGTATCAAAGCGCATTGGATGCTATAAACAAAGAAAGTTCTGATGCTAAATTTGGCGGCTCTGGTCGTCGTTTGAAGATAGCAGCCTACTAGGAGAATAAGAATGGCAACTATTTCTGATTATGTCTTAGACGCTGCTTTGTCCAAGCTGGACACTGAAGCTGATCGTATTGACATTACATCGCAAGAGGCAACGACATACGCGCAGGCGACAAGCACATATTCGCTTGGCAACTCTACGTCCTTGTCGTTTGGCGCTCCAGAAGATGGTGACACATCTGGGCGCAAGACCGTTGCGGCAGCGATTACTGACGGGTCTGTGACCGGCACAGGCACTGCAACGCATTTTGCGATTGTTGATGTGTCAGCGACACGTTTGCTTGCCACAGGGTCGCTTACGGCCTCTCAGGCGGTAACTAACGGCAACACATTTACGCTTGCATCATTTGACGTAGAAATTCCAGACCCAGCATAATAGGAGCGGCCAATGGTTGTACTCGCAAACCGCGTTAAGGTTGCTACAGCAACCACTGGGACAGGCACTATTACATTGGGCGCTGCTGAAGCGGGTTATCAGACTTTTGCCGGTGGCGGTGTGTCTAATGGAGATGTTGTAAGATACGTCATAGAAGATGGCACAAATAACTGGGAAATCGGCACAGGTACATATACAGCTTCTGGCACTACTCTTAGCCGTACTGTGACTGAAAGCAGCAATTCAGGATCAGCGTTAAATCTGTCTGGCTCTGCTGTTGTTATGGTTACGGCTGCTGGCGCGGATATTCAGCAGCCGCCATCTGAAGGCGCTTTTGCCAATGGCGATAAGACTAAGCTAGATGGAATAGAGGCTGGGGCTACGGCTGACCAGACTGCTGCGGAGATTAAGACCGCATATGAAAGCAACTCCGACACTAATGCGTTTACTGATGCTGAAAAGACTAAACTTACTGGAATTGAGGCTGGCGCAGATGTAACAGATGCGACTAACGTAACCGCCTCTGGCGCATTGATGGATAGTGAGCTTACAAGCGAGGCATCTGTTAAAGCGATAAATCAGGGGTTGGCAACAACTGACAGCCCAACATTTGCTGCTGCAACTGTGAATGGAAACATCACCGTCACTGGCACGGTGGATGGCCGTGACATTGCCACAAATATTCCATCATCCCTTGGTTCGGCTGGGCAAGTTCTTTCGGTAAACAGTGGAGCAAGCGCTGCTGAGTGGGCAGACGCAAGCAGCGGCGGTGGCGGTGAGGTTCAAGTGTGGTGCTATGTCACGATGTCTGGAAGCACCCCCACACTGCAAAATAGTAACAACGTGTCTAGCATTAGTGACTTGGGTACTGGCCAATTTAGATTAAACACGACTACACGCACCAGCGAATATTATGCAACATCTGCGAGTGCGTGGAGTGACGAATTTGCGCAAATTAGGCCATACTGGAGTGGCCCGACATATAGAATTGCTATTTATTGGGTTAATGATGCTGGATCAATAACTGACCCTAACTTTTCGTGGTCGGCAATGAGCGCAGGTGAAAACTAATGGAAAATACTGTTGTACTTTTTGAGCAAGATGATGGGTCAGTAGGGCTTTTAATACCAGCGGCTAATTGCGGTTTGACTTTAAATGAAATTATAAATCAGGATTTAGACAGCGGAACCCGATATAAAATTGTAGCACGAAGCGACATGCCCGCTAATAGAGAATTTCGGAACGCATGGGAAGTGGATTTTACAGATGCGGATAGCGTACCATGATAACTATTAACCAGTCAAAAAAGAACGATATTGCGTCAGAGCGAAACAGAGAAAAACGGTTAATTCTTTTGAGTGAAACTGATTTTCACGCTCTGTCAGATGTAACAATAAGCGATGCAATGACTGTATATCGCCAAGCGTTGAGAGATATTACATCACACGCAAATTGGCCCAACTTGTTAGATAATGATTGGCCGACGAAGCCATAAGGATTTAGTATATGCTTGGATTTAACGCATTAGCAGCAGCGCCACTAGCAGCAACTGCTGAAGGCGACATTGCAGTTAATGGAATTACTTCTGGTGTTCCTGTTGTCCAACAGGTTTCGCTGACACAGATACATGATCTGAGTGCAGCGCAAATAACAAGCGGAACGCCTGTGGTAAGCAGTACAACGCTTACGCATATCCACGCCCTTTCTGCAAATGATTTATCCACAACGCCAGTTATAGACAGCGTTGCGCTTGAGCAGCAGCAAGTTTTTGCGTCGATTGATTTAGTCACCGGCGCACCCGTTGTTGACGATGTAAGCGCAACAATAATTAGCGTCCTTGCCGCTAATGATATCGCAACAGCAGCGCCGGTTGTGGACAGCGTAACGGCGTCAATTGTTAGCAATTTAACGCCTGTCAGTATTTTTGTTTATCCGAAAGTAGAGGCTACTAGCATTAGCATAAGGCACTTGCTTTCGGCAACGAGCATTGACGCGGGCATACCAGAAATATCTGTAAGTTTCCAATGGGTGTTGCAGCCAGAAAATACAGATACTTGGACTTTGCAGTCGGAAGATGATACAAATTGGAGCAAAGCTGCTTAGAGGTTTATAATGGCTGATACAACAACAACGACATTTGGCTTGGTAAAGCCAGAAGTTGGCGCGAGTGCCAACACATGGGGCGGCAAGATCAATGGCAACTTAGATAGCATTGACAACCTGTTGAATGGCACAACTGCAATTTTGCCAAACCTTACACAAGGTTCTTGGAAGATTGGCGGCACGGCCATCACAGCAACGGCGGCGGAAGTCAATTATCTGGACATCACTACTCTTGGCACAACAGAAGCAAGCAAGGCTGTAACGGCTGATGCGAATGGTGTTGTGACGTTTGACAACGGCGTGATTGAAGAAGTTACTGCAATCACTTCATCATCAGGATCGGCCACGTTAAACATGCGCGATGGGTGTAGTTTCACGCATACGCTGACAGAAGATGTAACATATATTTTTAGCAATCCTGCTGGATCTGGGAAATCATCATCGTTTACTTTAGTTGTCACTCAAGACAGCACTGCGCGAACAATAACGTGGCCTAGTGCTGTAAAGTGGGAAGGCGGTGGTCAGCCAACTTTAAGCACTGCTTCAGGTTATGTAGACATTTTGGTGTTTTCTACTTTTGACGGTGGAACTAATTGGTATGGCTTCACTGCGGGTCTGGATATGAGATAAATGTTTGGCGCAAGAAAATTAATGTCAGCATCTGGTGGTTCCCCTAGTAGTGGCAGTGTGTCTTATCCTAATGCGGGATCTTATACATTCACTGTTCCAGCGGGCGTATTATTTCTGACTTCTGTGCAAGGTGCAGATGGATCTGATGGGGGGTCTGGCCCAAATGCAGGGTGGTATAGAAAATCAGGCACTCTTTCATCTGTTTTAGCACGAAGAACTGGCACAGTTTCTATTGCCAACGCTCTTGCCAGCCAATCTGGCACAATTCCAACTTCTGGGTATTCATCTTCAATAGTCGGCAACGCTAGTAATATAGAGGTTTCAGATGATGGTGGTTCTAGCTGGGGTACGTCAACTGGTCAAACTTATTTAAGCCTTGCTGGAAGCACTACGCAATCAGATACGTCCTTGGGAAATTCTTTGACCTATGAGGCTATCAAGTCTGATGCAAATTCTCTTATTAGCACATATTGGGCTGGGGTTACTACTGATAGCGCTGGTGAAACTGTAACTAACCCGCAGTTTTATACTTACAATTATGATGCTGATACACTTTCCGGCGGTAATACAACTGCTTTCGGTCTGAACTTTAACGAAACAGCAACAACCTATAATAATGTGCCTGTTGTCCCCTATCAAACATACAACTTAGTCGTTGGCGCAGATGAAGGCGCTAACAATAGTTTTCTTTCGTTTACTTGGTAGGATCAAGACATGCCACTGATACCATTGCAAATACCAGCGGGAGCCTACAGAAACGGCACAGAGTTTTCTGCGCAAAACCGCTGGCGCGATGTAAACTTGGTGCGCTGGCATGAAGGATCTTTGCGCCCAGTTGGCGGCTGGCGGGCTTGGAACGGGGCTGACGCGGCTGGCGTTGTGCGTTACATGCATTCATGGGAAGATAATTCAGCAAGCATTCGTTTAGCTGTAGGAACGTACAACAAGATTTACGCTTTCAACCAAGGCGGCACAAAAACTGATATTACTCCTGCGGGTTTTACTGCTGGGCGGGTGGACAGTTCTTATAACGCATCATATGGCGGAGACACTTACGGCAACGGCGAATATGGCATAGAGCGGCAGGCGGCAACTGATATTCTTGCTGCAACAATTATTACGCTGGACAACTGGGGCGAATACTTATTGGCGATGTCACCCGACGATGGCAAGCTGTACGAGTGGAACTTGACCGGCACTACAATGGCCCAAGTTTCTAACGCACCAACATCATGCAGCGGGTTTATGGTTACAGAAGAACGCTTTGTGGTTTGCTTTGGCGCAGGGGGCAACCCGCGTAAAATTCAATGGAGTGACCAAGAAGACAACACGGATTGGACTGCGGCTGCAACAAACCAAGCGGGTGACATAGAGTTGCAGACTTCTGGCACAATCTTGCAGGGGGTTCGCGCAAGGGGTCAGGCGCTAATTCTTACGACAGAAGACGCCCACACGATGACATATCAAGGCCCGCCTTTCGTTTATGGCGTGGAGCGCGTTGGAACTGCGTGCGGGGCTATTTCTGCTAATTCGGCCATCACAGTAGACAATGCAGTATATTGGATGGGCAAGCGTGGCTTCTTTGCCTACAGCGGCGGCGCTGTGCAGTCGATTCCATGCGAAGTTGGTGACTATGTGTTTAGCGAAATGAACGCAGACCAAGCCTCTAAAGTCTCAGTAACGGCAAATAGTGCGTGGAATGAAATTTGGTGGTTTTATCCGTCTGACAACGGAACGGAATGCGACAGGTATGTTGCATATGATTACGCTGAAAACATCTGGACAACAGGCGAGATTGATCGGACAGCGGGTGTGGACGCTGGCGTGTTTAGTAGGCCATTATTCACTGAAAGCAGTGGCGAAATTTATGAGCATGAGATTGGTTATGATTATGGCTCATTAACACCGTTTGCAGAGACAGGCCCAATTTTGATCGGCACAGGCGATCAAGTCATGCGGGTGACAAATCTGATCCCTGATGAAAAGACGCAAGGTGACGTAACAGCTAAGTTTAAAACACGGTTTTACCCTAATGGCGCTGAAACTGAATATGGGCCGTTCAGCATGAGCAACCCAACATCTGTGCGATTTCAAGGGCGTCAGGTGCGTATGCGCGTTGAGGGAAACCAGCCAGTGGACTGGCGTGTCGGCATTATGCGGCTTGACGCAAGCTCTGGCGGTACGCGATGAGGATTGTGCCGCCATTTACGGTTGATGCGAAGGCGTGGGCAGAAAACCTACGCCGTTATCTTTCGCAGGCATTGAATATCTTAGATGCAAAGGATCAATATTCTTCTGCGGCAGAAGATGGCATTATTCTTTATGACCGTGAAAAAGGTTATCCCGTTGTGAGCAAAAACGGCGAGTGGCGTCAGGTTGTGCTTGAGGATGGCCACGCTGATTTTGTGCTGACGTCTGACGTCGTGCCGGTAGCAGCAAACACAGCCTATAAGCTGACTTACGATGCTCCCACCGGCAATGACGGAATAACACAAGGCACGCCAGCTTCAAGGATTGTTTTCGAGGAAGCTGGCCAATACGTCATATCGTTTTCCGCGCAAATATCATCAACGTCAGCCAGCACGGTTCACTTCTACTTCTGGCCAAGCGTGAACGGAACAAATGTTGCCGACAGCGCTATGACAACCGCGCTACATCAGAACAACGCCACGCTGGTCACGTCGCGCACGCAGATATTCACGCTTGCAGCCAGTGATTACTTAGAAGTGAATTACATGATCGACAGCACGCAAGGATTTCTAAATTACACCGCAGCGTCTTCGCCGGTGCCAGCGATCCCCGCTTCAACATTATCAATCACGAGGCTTCATGGATAAAGAGCTTGAGAGATGCCGTGACTGGATTGAGGCCGCTTTGGAGTATTCCGGCGGCACGCATGACTTCATTGATGTGGCAGAGGGTATATACAAAGGTAGCATGCAGCTCTGGCCTACGCCGAGGGGGTGCATAGTAACCGAAATAGTGGTATATCCGAGGAAGAAAGTTTTAAACGTGTTTCTTGGCGGCGGCGAGTTGGATCAGATTTTAGAAATGCATGAAGATGTGGTAGCATGGGCGAAATCGCAAGGATGCTCTGCATTGACTATGACAGGCCGGTTTGGCTGGAAGAAACCACTGAAGGCGCATGGCTGGGAGCCACTGCACGCCTCATACGTGAAGGAGTTTGAATAATGTCAGGCGGCAAAGGTGGATCAACAACGTCAAGCGTTGAAATTCCAGATTACATTGAGGAAGCAGCACGTCGCAATTTGGCCAAGGCTGAAGACATTAGCCAGATTGGCTATGTGCCATATTACGGGCCTGATGTTGCCGCGTTTACGCCATTTCAAGAAGCAGGCTTCCAGCAGACCGCCGACGTTGCGTCAGCGTTTGGTGTGGGGCCGCAGATGTCTAGGTCGGACATCATGGGCGGCATGCCAGCGCCGACAGAGTTTGCTGGCGGTGTGCGTGGATACAGCTCAGCCCCGCTGTACCAGCAAGCAGTTGACGAGCTTGCCGCGCAGCGTCCGGCGCAAGCGCAATTCATTGAGAGCTTTTTCATTGACCCCGTAACGGGCCAAGTGGGATCGCGTGTGCCTGCTGATTATGACTATACATCACCTGTTGCACCTGTTGATAGCGGTGGCGGTGGCGTTGCGCCGATTGTATCACCTGTTGCGCCGATTGTATCACCAGTTTCGCCTGTTGCATCTTATACCCCAGCAGACCCCGCCTTAGCTATTCAGCCTGACGAAACGATATTCAGCGCTACACCACCAGAGGTTCAGGTAGCGCAGGAAATACTAGCGACTGATCCGCTGAATCCCCAATATGATGACGCGTTTGAAACTGTTTACGACTACCAAGCAGAGCAAGCTGCACAAGACCCAACAGGTCAATCAACTGGGCTTGGCATAACACCAGAAATAATTGACGCGGTTGGTGTAGATGCGTTTTTGCCGCCGCAAGTTCCTGACGATTACATATTAGACCCCGCAATTAGCGCGGCTATAGAAGATATTGGCTATACGCCTATAGGAAGCACAAACACGCAAGCGTCCACTCTGATTACAGACCCAGCCGCGAGCATTACCGACACGTCCACCGCAAGCGCATTTACTCAGCAGATGAATGACATTCAAGAGGCGTTGGTTGGCATGCTTCCCCTTGATGAAAGCTATAGTGTCGGGGGAGTAAACAACCCGATTGAAACCCCGACTCTTGGCGAAATGCAGGGCGCTTCACCGCCAAGCATGAGATACGACGCCCCAACTGGTTCATATGTTGCATTGGACGGGGCCATGCCAACGGGTGCAGTTCGCCCGTTATCAACACCCACAGGTGACGAGGTTAGTGGCGGCGGTCTATTGTCTAATATTGGAGAATTTATTGCTAGTGGCGGGGTTACTGGTGCCGCATTAAGGGGCGTTGGCGGTCTTTTGGTGCCTGCCCTTGGCGCAGCGGAAAGCGGCATAGCTTCAATGATTGGCGACACGCGCACATTTGCTGAGCGTGACGCTGACAGGCTCGAAGCAGAAAGGCTCAGAGCCATCGAAAAGTCGCAAGAAGAGAGCGCCGCAGTACAAGCGCAAAGGGAAGCAGCTTTAACTGAGCAGGAAAAGCTAAAAGTGGCTAACCCAGAGGCGTTTATTGCTCAGTTTGATAAGGAAGGCGAAGCAGACGCCAAGAAGGCTGTTGAGACTGCGCAAAAGTTAGCTGTTGCCCCAAGACCGCCAAATCTAACGGGCGCTAAGGCAAGGGATTGGATCAAATCTAACGTAGGCGTTAGCGTAGATAAAAAAGATGCAACTGACTATATCCGCTCATTGCAGCAGGATTGGGATAGGCAGAACGGATAAAGGAGACAGAAATGGCTGGACAAGGTTCAAAAGGTGGCGGTCAGGTAGTCGCTCCAACATCAATCGCAGCGCCTACATCTGGCATGGCCCCGCTAGCGCCGACTGCTGGGTTTGACGTAAACCAAGCATCTGCTGGCGCATTGCAAGGCGCGCTTGGCAGTACGCAGGAGGCAATGAAAGGCCCGCTGCAAGTTGGCGCGTATATGAACCCGTACACGCAGAGCGTAATTGACCGCACGCAGCAGGACATTGCTCGACAGCAGGAGATGGCGATGAACCAGCTTGGCGCGCGGGCTACTTCCGCAAACGCGTTTGGCGGGTCACGACAAGGTGTTGCTGAAGGTGTTATGGCTGGCGAGTATGGCCGTATGGCGGGCGATATTGCCGCCCAGCAGCGTCAGACTGGATATGGCACAGCGATGCAGCAGGCGATGGCTGACAGGCAGGCGCGCCTTGGCGCAGCATCGCAGCTTGGCGCATTGGGCCAGCAGGCATTTGGCACCGGCCAAGCGATTCAGCAGCAGCAGATGCAGCAAGGACTCATGCAGCAGGTGTTGCAGCAGTCTCTGATCGACGCGGCGCGTGGCCAATATGCAGGCTATACCGGCGCACCGCAGGCAGCGCTTTCAGCGCCATTGGCGGCGCTTGGGGCAACGCCAACGCCTAAATCGACTACCACGTCAAATCAGGCTGGTCTGTTCAGCTACCTTCAAGCGCTGACCGGCATGGGGGCGTTTGGTTAAATGGATTACCGCCAAGCAGCCATAGATGCGGCGCGCAAATACGGGATCGACCCCGACATGTTTGTGCGCCTCATACAGCAGGAGAGCAGCTTTAGGCCGAATGTCGTAAGCCCGAAGGGCGCGATCGGCCTTGGCCAGCTTATGCCTGCCACGGCGCAAGAGCTTGGTGTAGACCCAACAGATCCGCTGCAAAACTTGGAAGGCGCTGCAAAGTATTTTAGCCAGCAGCTTAAACGCTTTGGCAGCCCAGAGCTTGCGCTGGCCGCGTATAACGCTGGGCCGACGCGTGTGGCTAAGCTTGGCAGGGTGCCGAATATTGCGGAAACGCAGAACTATGTGAAGACGATTTTAGGAGAAGGGCAAACCACGATGGCAACTCCATTCGATAGGGCGCGCGAAGAAGAGCTGCGCCAGCAGATGCTGGCCACCGGCATGGCACCACGAACAGCGCCACGCGCGCCACTGTCAGCGCTTCGGCAGGATCGCCCGCAGGCAGCGGCAGCGCCGCAGCAGCGCAGAGGCGGCTTAGGCGGCATTATGGATTACCTTGGCAAGCAAAGCCCGACAACCGGCATGACGCGTGCGGAGCAATTCGCTGCGGCGCTCGATCCGCT
>Ga0181404_1000492_pt1 | contig 11850 bp, 16 predicted proteins | sample 27SPOviralmetaG_FD_130133 | JGI IMG/M metagenome (GOLD analysis project Ga0181404, IMG submission 130133) | Marine viral communities from the oligotrophic San Pedro Time Series (SPOT) site, San Pedro Channel, CA, USA - 27 SPOT_SRF_2011-10-25 | ecosystem: Environmental > Aquatic > Marine > Strait... | reverse complement strand
AATGCCTCTGTTGAATCCATTACTGATAAACTTCTTAACTATCTCTATGACGTTTTGTTTTGCGTTCTTGTGCCAGTTAGCATTTACAGTAGCAGGAAATCCTGTACGTTTTTGCACATCTAATATGTAATCAGTTATAGGCATATCTCTGTCAGGAAATATACCAAAGTTTGCATCAGCCATAAAGATATATTGAATTTCGTTTGCACCTAACCATTCTATTTCCTGATATACTTTCTCCATAGGAAACTTCTTGACTTTTGCATAAGTTAAACTACCCCAATCACAAAACGTACAACTAAACGGACAACCTCTATTGGTTTCCAATGTAGTACTCCATTTTATATCAGGATTGTCTAGTATAATTTTATCAAATACTCCTGTGAGATAAGGACTTGGAATATCTAAATCTGTTACTCTTTGTGCTTCGTATAATTTTTTAGTGGTGCCTTGCTCGTAATCTGTCAAGTATTCGTGTATGCTCAACTCTCCTTCTGATATAATAAATGTATCAACAAAGGGTAACTGTTGTATTTGTTCTTCACTTCTGAACTCTGTGACCTGTGGTCCACCAAATACAATTTGTGTTTGAGGGGATTTTTCTTTTACCATTTTTGCTAATGCTTTGCTATACTCCCAATTCCACATATAGCAACTAAACAACACAATGTCATCTCCTAACATGTCATCACTAGCCCATTCTATTTTCTCTCTGCGGAATACAACCTTGTTTAGTTCTAATTTGCCTTTAAACTCTGGAGATTGAGCGGAGTAACTGTAAACACAGCCAACAGAATAAGGCAACCAGTAGCCACTAAATGCTGATCCTCCTTGACGGAAGTTTGGTTGTACAAGGCTTATTTTCATAGTACTATTTACAAGAAAAGCCCACATAAAGTGGGCCTAACTGAAATCTTTTAAAGATTTATTTTTTTGCTATTGCTTTTGCTTCTTTAACAAATTGAGTGACCATTTTATCTTTAGTCATTCTGGCATCAAGTTTGATACCCCATTCGCTTTTAGCAAGATCGTCAATCTCCTTTTTTGTTTTAGAAGAAAGTTGAGATTTTGTAGGAGCCTTTACAACTTCTACTTTCTCTTCTTTGACTTCCTTAACAGGAGCCTTTGCAGGTTCTTCTTTAACAGGCGCAGGTGCTGACACACTTTTGTCTGATTTAATGAAGAAATTGTATACAACAAATCCTACAATAACGATTCCAATAACTATACCAATTGAGTTTTCCATGGTTATTCTCCTTTTAATAGTTTATCGTCTAAATTTTGTAATGCACTATAAAGTTCATTACCCCTTACAGGATGGTCTAAGTTTACAGGATTTACTCTTTTATAACCTGTAGACCTTATTCTCGCCTTGACATTATCTACTATTTTTAGGTCTTCTGCAGATGGTTTGACTTGCGTCTCCATCTCAGATAATAAACCAAATAGTACTAAGTCAAATTGCAGATAACTGAACCCAAACTGAGCTTCATCTCCTGCATCTACGCCCAAACCATCCGTTGGTGTAGCCGAAATAATACTTGTTGGGACATCCATAATCTCTGCCAGGGCAGGAACTTCCCAACTCTTGCTTAGTGATTGAATAGGAGCAACATCTCCTACGTCACCATGCAATGTCCAAAAACCGGCTGATAGTTCTGAAAAGTTATCAGTACTACCTACTATGCCGTTTAATTTGTTTGCTAAATTGTAAAGGGTAAGCATTCTTAGTCTGGCTCTTATATTGCCACGTCTTACTTTAATTGCTTTGCTTTCTTTCTTACCTGAAAGCTCTTTGTCTGATTTGTTTTGTTTGCAGTAGAAGTCATACATGTCAGATAAATCTACTTGTACATGATCTATCTCTAATGCTTCACAGGCTTCTACACCTCTGTCTGTCTCTGTTTCGTTTTGGTGTATTGGTAATGTTACGCCAGTTACATTCCAACCTGCACTTTTAAATAGGCTGGCTGTTAAGGCACTATCAATACCACCACTCATTCCTAGTACAATATTATCTATATTGTAACCATCTCTATAATCTATTAGTTTTCTTACAAGTCCATCTTTAAGTTGTTCTCTATTGTCTTCATATATGTTCATTCGTATCTGCTCATCTAACATATAATCGAACCAAGGGCTCAACTCTGGTGCAACACCATCTCTTGTATTAAACTCTAATATCTTATTTTTAATTTCCATACTACTATTTATTAACAACTGTTTTAATTATAATATATTTATGAACCATTATAATGATAAATGTAAAATAAAGACATAAGTCATTAAATGTAAAAACTGATCTGTACCATGTATCATCCAATAAGCCTGATCGTTTGGACCTAATTTTTTAGCCTTCCATAAATTACTTTTAGTCCAATCAATATGGTAATGTATTACAGCATCTAATAGTCCCATAGCAACTGACCAAAAGAAGCCAAAGCCAAACCACCATAGTAATGCAAATGTTAAAAATCCATGAAATTCACTATGTGCCATTCCTTTCCAATGACCATAAGTACCTTTGTGTTTGATCATCCAACTATATTGCATATAGTAGTCAGCAATCATGTGTTTTGTTAAAAATCCTATAAAAAGGGGGAGGGCGTCGTGAAACATAAGTTGTCCTTAGTTTTGCCAGGTGGATGTATTCTCTTCTCTTTGTATGTTATCTGATTCTAAACCTCGGTATTTGCCGTATTCCTGTTCTCCTAAGAAATACACCCAGGCTTTGCCTTGACTGGTTTCTATTACGGTTCTGGTATAAAAACTATGCTGACTTGCATCGCCAAAATTAGGCAATTTCCATTCTACTTCCTCTTCATCTCTATCAAATCCTTCTATTCCATCAAGAGTAAAAAGAGCATCAGCATCTACTGACCAAACTTCGCCAACAATAAAACTTTTTCCTTTTAATAATCCAGGAAAAGCACCAAGGTCTAACATTTCGTAATCTGGGTATGAAGTTTTGGCTTTACCTTTTGGCTCTACATTTAAGCCAAGATTATTTAAGCCTCTTATCTCACCACCAGTTTTTAAGGTGCCATAAACAAATACCTGACCACATTTTTCAATGTCTGCAGAATATTTTTCTATATCTATTTCGTTAAAATAATTATCCATTTACTTTTTCTTCTAAGTCCTTTATTCTGGCACTCATTGTACTTAACAGTCTGCTAGTGTCAGCATCTAATACTTTTGCCTGACTAGCCACAGCCATTGCAGATAGTTCGTCAATCTTATCATTGAGCTCTGCAATAATTCTGTTTTTATCATTTATAACATCTAGCAATTCTGCTTTAGTCATTTGTGTTGTACTTTTTACACTCATATTCTTAACCTTTCCGTTATTATACTATATTTAACCTATTTGTCAACTACTTTTATCCAATTTCCGAAAACAACCAGTGTTTTTCTTAATGTAAAGCCACTTTCTTTGCTTGGTGCATCAGCACTATGTGGGAAACTACCGTCCATTAATATTATTCTGTTAGGCTTGTAATCTATTTTAGCAATTTGCCATTCGTCTACAAGTTCGTCACTAAATCCACGTTGTCCTTCTTCTATTGCGTCTTTTTTATATACCCTAAAACCACCTTCCCAATCGTCCTGCCATATTGGATTCATATGCCACATAATAGATAAGTTTTTTCTTCTGTAATTATCTTTATGTATTGTGCCTTGTAATCCTGGTGTTTGTCCATTTATACCTGCGTAATCAAATTGCTCAAACTCAAAACCAAAGTCCTCACACATTTTATCTAGTATAGGATCTACAATTTTAGAGTAAGTTCCTAATGGTTTTTTATGTTTGGCGTAAAAAGGATACATCCAGGTTATTTCAGTTGTACCAACATCTTCCCATGTAACATTGTTTGTAAAATTCCAATGCCCATTCTGATATACCAGTTTATTAAATTCTTCCCATAAATCTTCTGGGCACCAATTGTCTACAACGTGTATTGCATCTAACGGAATAGTTTCTAATTTAAATGGTTTGTTATGATAAATTACTTGCATTGTTCTAATTGTTCTATTATTTTTACAGATGCTATCTCATGTAATTGCCTATTGGCATGTCCTAGGTCGTTAAAATATTCTAAATTTAACATTCTATCATCTATTCTTGAAAGCCTTTGTACATCTTTCCAAAATAATTCTGAAAATCCTTTTCCACTCCATCTGGTTAAAGCCATCCAATCTATTTTATTATGTACAGTACCTTGGGCATGAGTCATATGCTCTAAACTCCAGAAAGGATGTTTAACTAAATTAGTCATTCTGTCTATCACAGGAGTTATGTTTGTATACTTTTCATCATGTACTTGATCTGGTAAACTCACATGACCTCCTATCATTAAAACTGGAATACCTAATAGTTGTAACCCGTCTAAGTTATTTAATGTGTATCTTTTACATTTGTTTTTATAAATTAGCTCAGTTAGTTTACCACGATTGATTGGGTCTTGTACAAGTTCGTTTATAACATCTCTTCCAGGGTCTGTCCAAAAAACAATTACAGCATCGAACTCTGACATATTATATTCGTTTAATTTATCTAATTGGTATAAATTACGACCACCGCTTATAGCAAAATTTACAATTTCCACATCTGGATATTTTTGATATAAAAAATGTGAAAGTCCTGGATGTGTTATAACATTAGAATCTCCTACAAAAGACCATTCTCCGTGTGCCCAACTGTCTCCTAAAATTGCTAATCGTTTAGGTACCATTATAGTATATTTCTGTTAATAAACTGCCAACTTTCTTCTACATAACTGCTAGGCTTTTCCTCAAACTCTGTGCGAATATATCTGTTTATGATTCCTTCAAATTGTATCATTATAAGCCTTGCAGTTTTTTTATTGTTTGTAAACAAAAAGAACTCCTGTTCAATTTGTGCTAGTAACATGTTTACTAGTGTTTTTATATTTTGCTCTGTGTGTAGCATGCCTTCTCTGTTTAGCATACGACAAAATCCAGGATTGATATCCATATACATCACTAGAAACACAAATAAGTTCCTTACTCTTTCTGTAGGGTGAGTATATTTAAATTTTACTTCATTCGTTTTGTCCACAATCGTTTGTTCAATATGTCTAAACAGTTGTTCAAATATCTCTTGTTTGTTTTTGTAATGCTTGTATAATGCAGACTCTGTTATGTCACACTTCTCTGCTAGTATTTTTGTAGTAACTGATTCCATGTGAGGTTGCTGTAGTGTGTCTACCAGAGCTTCAAGTATCATTAACTTTCTGTTTACTGCTTTCATTTTACGTTAGACCAAAGTCTTTCATGACCTATATATAAGATAAATTTTAGCACCATGTCTACTACTACAACGCCTAGTGCCGCCTTCATAGGTAAACCAAATGCTAATGCTATAATACCACTACAAAGTGATGCTATCATTCTCCAAGTTATGCTCTTGGCTACACTTCTCGATATTGTGTCTTTTGCCATAATAATTTTGTGGTATCATATAGTACCACAACTCCTAATCCACTTAAAAATAATCTTGCATCAAACAATAATGCTTCAGGACTAAAGGGTGGATACCATTGTCCTGTGTTTGCCATAACATGCCACACTAACCAACTACTGGTTAATGCAATGTATTTACTGTCTATCATTCTGCTAATGAATGGTGTTAATGCTAATGCTGAATAAGTCATTAACATACTTTTGTGAAATCCTAAAAACAAATCACTCACAAACATTACACCTAATGGTAATAAGAATGCTAGGTTGTTTTTAGTTAAGTAAGGTGTAAGTACTGCCAAACCTAATAGTGGTTCGCTGTTTGCTGGTAGTGGTAGTAATCTACTTATCACCAATACACCAAATAGTAATATACTTGCCTTAATTGTTTTGTTCATTTTCTATCTGGAAAACTCTTTTCCTTAAACTGGTACTACTAAAACTATGATCTCTTCCATTATAGATCATTTTAATTCCTCTGTCTTTACAAATTTGTTTACCTGTAAAGTCTTTGCCTTTATATTCTTCTCCCATAACTTTTACATTAATAGGTAAAGTTAAAAGTAAATCTTCTAAGTCTGCTTCTGTATTATAGATTACTATCTCATCAACATATTTTATTGCAGACAGTTGTATTTGTCTTTCCACAATACTCTGTATTGGTTTATTTTTATGAGCTCTATCTAATGTTGGGTCTACTTGTAAACCTACTATTAAATAATCACAATGTCGTTTTGCTTCCTCCAGCATAACAACATGGCCTGCATGTAACAGATCAAACGTGCTACAGGTAAATCCTATGTTGCCACAGTCTTTATAGTCTAGTTTCATTAAATTGCCTGTGCTAGGAAGTATATGCAAATAGCCATACTACATAACAAAAACAGGAATACCCATGCAATATGAAACTTCTTTGTTATAAGTCTATTCCACCAATCCTTCATCTGTGTCTCTAATTACAGGCAGTCCATTGCTATCTAAATTTTTACCAGCAACAAGTTTGCAACTTAGGTAGGGTGTTTTATCTATAACTCTTCTGAGTTCTTTATCTAATTTATCACCATAGTTCATTAATTCATTACTATATGGTACCTCTACTACTATTGTTGCTTGTATTGTTTTCAATGTTTAGGCCTATTATTTCTATCATTAAAATAAATGAATATGAGAAACATCATAACCAATGCAATTATTGTATAATCCATATTAATAACTAAAGTTTATAGTATCCTCAATTTCATTTGTGCTACTATTTACCACTATTCCAAACAAACTACCGCCCTTTCCGGCACCGCAATCAAGCCATACAGTAGTTCCACCCTGTTCGTTTGTGTAAACAAAAGGGTCTTGCTGGAAGTTATCAAAGTCTGGCTTCTCAGTTAAAGGTGCAGGGTCATGTCCTACTACTAATGTAATATCTTTTGGGACTGCGTGTCTCCATTCATATGTTCTCGCAGGGTAGTCTTGTCCGTTATGATGAAATGTTTGTTTATAATCTGCTTGTCCAAACATCATGTTGTCAGTCATCTTGCGTGTAATTTCTCCTGACTTTTCTGATTGCCAAAAGTCCTGATGCATTCCGCCATGTGTTATATAAAATGTATCGTTTAGTTTAATGTAAGTTTCACAATAGTCTTCCACCATTGTCCTAAAATCCTGAGCAAATTGCTTATCGCTCTCCATTTCGTTAAGTGTTTTTATATTGGGAGGTCCTAGTATTACATTGGCACCATTAAGAGCTCTGATTATTTTATGCTCATGGTTACCTTTCACAATACTTGCTTTGCCTGATTCTAAAAGTTTTAGCAATTCGCTTACACATTTGGCACCGTCTTCCTTACCGTCCACAATGTCTCCCACACTAATTAAATGTAGATCGTTCTTATGTGCAAAGTCTATTGCTCTCTTTAACGGAACAAAATCTGCATGTACGTCGCCTATAATTAAGTGTGTCATAATCCTACCTATATGTTATATTATAGCAGAAATGCTTAAGATGTCAATATACTATATAACTATCGTATTTATGAAAAAAGATAAATACATATTGTAAAACGTCATATCTAGGGAGATATACATGGCAAATGTAAAAAATTATGGTCTTATTGGTGTAGGTACAGAGATTCAATTTGGTGTTCAGGGTCCTAAATTAAAAGGAAATGCTGACACAGATACTTTCCAAGTAGTAACTGAAGGTGGTTCAACACTAACAACTATGGAAGGTGCTAATGGTACTTCTGCTGGTCACTTTGTAACAAAGGCACAATTAGATGAGAATAGTGCATCAAGTGGTGCTGATCTTACTTTAGGTGCGTCAACAGATAGCAGTTATACTGATGGAGCATTACAAACAATAACCAGTTCAACTAAAGTTGCAGACGGTATTGACTTTTTAAATGAAGCATTAGAGAATGTCAGAAATGATACATTTGTTAAAAGTGTAAGTTTTACAAGTAATAATTTATCAGGAGGTAATCCTCTTTCAGTAACACTTACAACAACAGTTGTAGGTAATGCAAATAGATATACAATTGATTGGGGTGATGGTAGTTCAACAACAGCAACTTCAGATAGTACTCCAAGTCATACATATACTGATAACACAAACTCCCCTTATGATGTAACAGTAACAGCATTTAACAATAACGGTAGTGGAGAAGGAAGTACTGCTTCTAGTACTAGATCAAGTTACATTACTTTATACACAGCAACACCAGTTGCTGACTTTGAGCTTTATACATTAAGTTCGGGTGGAAGTGCATTAACAGGCAACAGTAGAGAAATAGATGCTGGTGAAACAATTTATTTAAAAAATACAACAACAAATTCAAGTTCAGCAACTTGTACATATGAAATTAATTGGGGCGACGGAAGTGCTAATACTTCAGTAAGTTCTGGTGGTACAGGTGATGTTGGACAAGCAAGAGCAAGTCATACATATTCTGCAGATAGTGGTAGTTCAACAAGAACAATTACAATGCAACAGACTGCTCATAGTACTGCTGACCCAAGTGAGTTAGGTAGTACAACAACAGATATATTAAAAGTTTATAACCCAAGTATTGCGGCACCAAGTGGATTAAGTACTAAAACATTATCGTTTGGTGAGAGTAGCACAGGTTCAAGTCCATACTTAGCACATGGATATACTGATAACAGTACAGAAGATAGTGTAAATGTTGGCTCTAGTGTAACTAGGATAACAGCCAGTAGTGCAGGTTCAAATACAGACTCATCAATATTAAGTAGTTTTGCCTACAATGCCAGTGCTGGTGATGTAGTTGCATACGTTGATGGTGTTGCCGCAGGTAGCATTACCTTAACTGGTGGAGATGATTCCGGTACAAATGGCAACCTGGTAATTACACAGGAAAGTGATTATAATACATTAAGTACAGCAGGTAGTTCAACATCATTTAGTGCAAGTTTATACTCGCCAGGCTTATATAAAGGATTTAAGGCAAGAGTAAGAGCAACTACAAGTGCATTAAGTACAGGTTCACATAGTTTTAAATTAGGACATAGCACAACAGGTAACACTAATGTTATTAGTTTTGTTAAAGATGATTTAACAAGTACACCTACAGTAGACATGAGTAGTGCAAGTTTATCCCAGGCAAGTGCAGGCACATTGGCATACGATGCCGGTGTTCCATATTACACTAATAATGCAACACTAACATTATCAGGTGTTAAAGTAACTAATTGGATAGGACAATGTTATAGAAACGACAGTACACCTTTTGATGTCACAAACGGCACAAACTTTGAAAGTACTTCAGGTTCAACAGTTAGTTTCCAAGGATTTAGTTATGCTCAGATAGATGGTGATACTACTATGTTAGATAGTGGCACACCTAAAGTAAACATAGGTACAGGTGGTGCATATAATTTAGGAGATGTTACTGTTAATGTCAATGCTGGTGGTACTGGTGTTGAGCAGATAAAGGCAAAATTAGACAATGTTAATGGTACTGGTTCGTATGCAGAATACACAGGCATTAAAGTACAGGCAAAAAATAGTAGTTCAGGAATAGGTGAAACTATTGCTGTTAGTGATAGTTTAGGTGCTACATATGATGACGATGGTAAAAGAATTACAGGGTTTGGGTCTGCAGGAGACAATCCAAGTTTTAGTAGCTCAACAAATTACTATACAGGAAGTGTATGGAGTGGTGCTGTAACTGTAGCAGGTACACAAGAAGCAATTACACGTTGGGGTACACTAAAACATTTTACAACAGATTTAAGTTCAGGTTATTTACCAGCAGGTCCAGACTTGAATACAAGCAGAAGTGGTGCTCAGTACTACACATTTGCATTTAGAAGAACGGCAATGGCTAACTTTACTGTAAGACTTTCAGGCACAGTAAGTGGCTTCTTTGTTGCCGCACCAGGAACAGACATTGATGATGCAAGTTCAATTAATGGTTGGTTAGATGCCGGCATTACATACAATGGTGCAGGTACTCCAGGTGGTGATACAGGCAATGGCGGTAATGGTTCAAATGGTTGTGCATTTACTTCTGGAGACAGAATTATAGACGGAACTAGTTATAGTAACAATACTTTCGAACTTACACTAGGAGATCAGAACGGTACCAATGCATTTGGTAACCAAATATTAATTAGAGTAAAACTAGAGTCAGGTGACTCAGTAACAGCATTGAGTATAGAATAGGAATAAAAAATGGCAATATCAGATAGTCAAAAGGTAGATTTACTTTGGAAAAAGGTCGGCTTCGGTAAAATGAAGACCGATTCAAATGCTAATAAAAAGGCACCTAACGAAGCAATAAGTTCAGACTTTATTATTAAAGCCAATCAGATATGGACTAATGCTTCTTTAATTCCTTCTACAATCCCTAATACAAGCTCTTCTCCTGTAACTATATATACAGACGCAACATCAAATACTGTAGAAACTACAGAAGATGGAACAGCATCGGACAACAGAACATGGAAAACAGGACTTACTAATTGGATACCACCCTCATTTGGTGCAACGTATCAGGTTAAAGTTTATGCAACCACAACAGGTTCAGGAACTCCACAAAGTGCAAGTCAGTTATTTGAAACAGGTTCAGGTAACGATGACCAATGGTACTTTGACTACTCATCAGGTGTACTACATTTTATAGGAACTAACTTACCATCTGCTATCTCAACAAGTGGTAGTAATGTAATATATGTTAGTGGTGCTAGATATACTGGTACAACAGGTGTTGGAGACTCTAGTGCAAGTCAAACTTTTATTAAATCTAACCTAGCCGCAGTATATTCAGATAGCGATATTGCTACAGGAGATATTATTAAAGTAACTACTGATGCAGACGGAGAGTATGCAGTATACTTGGCAGACCAAGCCAACCCAACACAATTAAGTCACTTAACATTAATTAGTACAAAAGACGGTGCTGAAACAGACTCTAATACACTAAGAGCAAACGTTACTTACAATGGTGGAAACGTTACTTTAGGTGATGTTAGTACTACATCAAGACCACAAGAAGTAGTTGTAGACGTTACTACAGCATTTGACGGTAGTTCAACTATTAATATTGGTGACGATGGTGATAACGACAGACTAATGAGCGATTCATATATAGATTTAAGTACTGTAGGAACATATACTGTTACTCCTAAATTTGTATATATGGACACAGTAGATGCAAATAATACTATTAAGGCTTATGTTGTTGCTGGTACTAGTTCGCAAGGTGCGGCTAGTATAATGATTAGTTATTCCTAAACTGTTCTAATATAAGTTCGCTTATAATTCCTATATCATCTCGTTCGAGATCGTATAAGTCACTCATATTATCTACGGCACTCTTTATACTTACTAAAGCATCTGACTTTGCTTCCTGAATATGTTTAAATACAAACCCTCCCTCTCTAAACTCTGGCTCAGTAAGTATTTCTTTTGCTAATTTATTATAATCTTTCATTGTGTATATGTAAATCCGTGATTCGTTTTTAACATCTCATAAAACAATGGTTCACCTTTAGCCATATTTTCCTGCCAATCCCCATCTGCATCTGAACTAGCATCGTCTGAAATGTATTTGTAGCAATGAAAGTCTTTGCCCATACTTGCACATACTTTTGCAAGGGCATAAGCCTCCATGTCTACTATGTTAAATTTATTGTCGTCTACTAAATGTTGGAATACATCAAGTATACTGATGTCTGTAACGAATTGGTCTTGTGTTCTACAAATAAATCCATCGCCTCCAAAACTTAATACACTTGCTATTGCTTCGTCGTCTCCAAATGTTATTCCAGGACCTCCTACTAATTCGCCACAGTTCATATCTCCTTGTAAAAATGTAGTACATTTATATAGATTACCCATCTCTACTT
>Ga0181404_1000491_pt1 | contig 11869 bp, 16 predicted proteins | sample 27SPOviralmetaG_FD_130133 | JGI IMG/M metagenome (GOLD analysis project Ga0181404, IMG submission 130133) | Marine viral communities from the oligotrophic San Pedro Time Series (SPOT) site, San Pedro Channel, CA, USA - 27 SPOT_SRF_2011-10-25 | ecosystem: Environmental > Aquatic > Marine > Strait... | reverse complement strand
TGAGGGGGAGTTGGTTGGGAAAGAGTTGTTGCATCTTCATTAACAAATCTTTACTTATAGCTGTTTGGTTGTTTAACACATTCATAGTTTTTAATCCACAATAGCCCGTTTTTAGAGCCTGTAAGCCCTTGAAAGTAAAGGGGGTTTTACGCCCCTTTTTCCGCTTCTTCTAACTCTTTCTGGAGGTTAGCTAAAGCCCTCCAAGCGACCTTCGCAGAGTGCCTAATACCGTCCGTATCGATCGTCCCAGCCTCCATAAGATGCCTTGTTAGAGCGTCTAATTCGTCTCCAGACTTGCTACGATCCCAGTGAAGAGGTTTATTAGGGTTATGTTGGTCGTTCCCAGCCTTAGAAGTACGAGCTACCTCAGCTATTGCTAAGGGGAAATACATCAGAACCCCTGAGAATACTGGAGTATTCTTACGTTTCTGAGCATATTCCTGCTCTGCTGTAGGCGCTGATACGACAGCATCCCACTCCTCAGGTGTGAATAGCGGCTCACTTTCGTCAAATTTAACCTTAGATTCTTCGTGTAGAGTCTCTTGCATCTCACACATATCCGGTAAATCACGAGCTGCTTGCCAGGCTGAATCAGTAGTACAGTGTTTACTTAGGTAATCATTCCGCATCTCTTGTTCCCTCTTTACTGTTCGACCCCATGCTCCAGCATTATCCCATTCATTTGGTGTTGCGTCATCTATTGAAGCCATAACTGTACTTCTCCTGTATCAAAGTTGTATTCGCCAGACCGCAGAATGCGGGCTAAACGTGCATTTTCTAAGGCTAGTTCTTCACTAAAACCTTTCTTCTTAAACGTAGCGACAACAGCTTCCCATGTACAATCGTCCTGTAAGATAGCATCTGCTTTCTTAGCGCCGACTGTAGGGCAACCTTTGTAACCGTCTGTAGTATCTCCCATAAGAGTCTGTAGAAAGAACCAATAGTCCGCTTCTTCTTCACCTATGGTAACGACTTCTCCGTCTATGAGATGACGTGCTGGGATCGTCTTTAAGTCCTTATCAGCTGACCAGATGATGTACTTTTCTGGGTCAGAACTTCCTAGGATTCCTAAGAGATCATCAGCTTCAATACCATCTGTCATCTGTCCTTCCCACTTGTCCATGAGGTAGCCCCGACCGTAACCAAGAAGCATAGGTTTCCTAGTTTCTGCACGGTTCATTTTGTAATAGGGGGCGACCTCAGTGCGGTAGTTCTTCTTACCAGAGATACAGGTGATGATCTTATCACAGCCTGACTCCTCAAGAAGTTTTAAGATTTGTTGATCACATGAGTTAGCTACGTCCTGCTCATAGGCGTGTAGTGTCCAGAGACCATCACCCCAATTCACCGGTCTCTCTGCGATTGTTGCTGCTTTGTAGGCGATAATATCACCATCCACCAGAAGTGTAGTTGACATATTAAATATCTCCGTTGTTTGTTATGTAAGCTAGTGCTGCTTTGATAGCAGTAGGATTATCTTTGAGATGTCCGATAGCTTTGTTACAACCATCACACAATAAACCCCTAACTTCACCTGAAGTATGGCAATGATCTACAAAAAGAACTGATCTACTAACTTTAGATTCAGGAGTTAGGCATATTTTACACCTATGGTCTTGATCTACTGATAACTGATCTCTCTCTTGTAAACTAATACCGTACCTATCTTTAAAATTTCTATCTCTGTGATAGTTAGGATTATCTTCAAACTTTCGTTTTTTACTAGCTGCTTTAAGTTTGTTTGCACAAGGTTTGCAGTAAGAATATAAACCATCTTTATTCTTTTTCTGTTTAGAGAAACTTTCCTTAGGGAGGTTTACTAAACACTTTTTACATTCCTTCATGTTAAGTCCTATGATTCATTAAACGTAAGGCACGAGTCTTAGCGTTGAAGAGTAGGAACTGAACCCCTAGCTCTTTCTGCTTTGCTGTACGTGATGAAGGTCTACCCATCTTAACGTCAAATAGATAAACCTTATCATCCTTAAGAGCGACCAGATCAACTGATCCGGTACACCCTGCGTTTTTAAATACATGATACCCTTGATCCCAAAGCCATGTGATTGCGTAGTGTTCTGCAATGTCACCTTTAAGGTTAGGATCAATGAGTTTCTGCCCAGCTCTCCCCAATGTTGAAGTCAGAGTCAAGGGGGCATCGGAAGTTGTAATGCTTTTCTGTTTCTTTAATTGCCTGCTTTGTGAATTCACTAATAATATCCTCTAGTCCGTCTTTGACTATGATTTGAACTTCATCGTGTACGAAGGCTACTATAGCTACTTCGTCCTCAGTGTACCCTGCTGCACGTATCTTATCCTCGATGCGGATGTACCAATCTTTACAGATCAATGCACCTGCGGACTGTAAGAGAGTGTTGAGAGCAGCATGAGCATGTCTAATCGGAATGATCCGACCATCTAAACCCATAATACTTCCTTTCTCTGCTTTCAGTTTCACAGCATCTGATAGAAACTTAAGAGCTGGAGTCTTCTTAAGAAACTCCTTACGTATCTTTGCTCCTGCTTTACCATCTTGACCAATGATAGAACCGATCTTAGCGTCACCACCACCGTACAGGAAGCCGTAGATAAACGTCTTTGCCATGTTACGAGTCGGTAGACCTGCTGCCATTTGGTTTGCTGTGTGTATATCTCCTTCAAGGATCTCTCTTCCATATGCCCCGTCATCGTACCGAGACATATAGTGTGCTAAACACCTAAGCTCTAAGCCGGAAGCATCCGCACCGAGTAGCTTATAGCCTTCGGGTGCATGGAATAACTCACGACATTCTTTACCAAAGACTGCGTTAGTCGATGGGATCTGAGCGATGTTAGGTGTACTGTGTGTACAACGTGAGGTAACTGCCCCCATGTGGTTCACACGACCGTGGAGTCTACCGTTCTCTTCAAGTTTTAACCATGCTTGCTTACCATTACCGAGCTGTCCAAGCCTCTTATTGAGCATTAGATACTCACATAGTAAACGTGCTTCTGGTAAATCACTTGCTGCTAACGATGTCTCATCCACCTTAGGATCACCGGATGGTGTATAGTCCAGAGGTTTCCAACCACGCTTCATTAACCTGTCGGCTATCTGTTGGCGACTAGCTGGATTAAAAGGTATTACCTTTGTTTTCGTTTTCATTTCTACAATAGTAGGTTCCATAGTCTCTTGTAACTCAGCGGAGATCTCCTCCTTACGAGCTGATAGAGTGCTATAGAGTGCTTGAGCTTTCTCTATTGAGAACGGGAAGCCTATGCGTTCCTGCTGGAGTAGTAACCTGTGCATGGTATGTTCCATGTCCAAGGCAGCCTGTGGGAAGTTCTTAGCCTGTATACGTTCTAATACACGGTGGTTAAGCTCCACATCTTGCTCACAGTAATCCAACATCTCAGGAGTGTACTCATCCCAAGCGTTCTCTTGCTTACCGTAGTCACCTTTGAAGAACTTAAGGCGTTGACCCCAAGCGTCTAAAGAATGACTACCGTACATTGTTGACTTAACAGTACGTTTTCTTGAATCAAGATCCCGTAGGTTTGGCCATATTAATCGCGAAGCGACCAAGGTGTCGAACACCTCACCTTCATGTGCTAGACCTAATACCTTTTCTACTACAGGTAAGTCATAGCCCATGATGTTGTGTCCTGCCAGCGTCTTCTTGCTGATCTCCTTGAATAACTCTGCTACTTCCTCGTGACCTACAGCCTTCATAACGAGCTGTGTGTCCGTGTCTTTAGCAACCATACAATGAATCTTTGTTACATCTTTCAGTAGTCCATCAGTCTCTACATCAAATATAATCATATCGGCCTCTCGCTGGAGTGTTAGTTTAATTGGTTGAAGTATCTTCGCCATAAGTACCCACGGATAAAACTAACTACCGTGAATATGACCGTAATCCAGATCGAGGAATCTACACTTAAGACTCCTGCATGGATAAGGTGTTTAATGGCGTACTCCCATACTAAGACAGAGATAATAAATCCGCTGCCTACATTTAACGTTTGTTCTATAATTGATTGGTATTTTGACTGCATCGTCTATACCTCCTATGTGATTATTTCATGTGTTCCTCATATAGCTAGTGGTTGATAGGATAGGGGACTTACGTAACCAAACCGAAAGGGTTAGGTTTCTGTGGTTGATCATTCTGCATAGCGTTGAATTCTTTAAGCTCTTCTAAGTACACCTCACAGAACTGACGTGCTGTTGGTATATCTAAGAATTGACCCGTGAAGATCATATCTTCTACGAAATCACAATACGCTTCTATTACTTCTCTAGGGACATCACCCATCTTAAAATTCCTCATTATCAAAGTCTATTGATTCATCATCGAATGTCTCGACCATACGACCAGTCTCACCGCTATACGCTAACTTACCACATATGCCGGTAACACCTGACCATCTGTTCTTGAGTATCCGAACCGTTGTTACATTAGAGTTTTCTTTAGCTTGTTGGTTACGTTCTAAACCGATAACCATATCACTCAACTGAGCGATTGCCGCTGAGCCCCTAAGTTGCGCTAGGGAAGTAGTAGCACCTTCTTCGTGGCCTTTCTCGCCGCTGGGGCGTTTAAGGTGCGACACGAGAATCATACCAATGTTTAGTTCTTCTGTAAGTGAACGTAGCTTTGTCATCATGTTATCAATGATGCGCCGTTCATCACCTTGATCAATACCCGATACTACAATCGAGATATGGTCTAAGATAATGTAGTCACAACCGCAACCTCTCGCTAAGTAACGTATCTTACCTAACAAGTTATCGCTCTCAGTAGAACCCCAGTGGTCGTACATGAACACCCTGCCAGTTCCAAGTGTAGCGTCGAACGCTTCTCGTAACTCTTCTTTAGGAGTCTCTTGGAGATGTATAGGCTTGTTCAAATGCAAGGACATTAAACCCTGTGCTGTACGTTTACTACTTTCCTCTAACGCTACATAACCAACTGTAGCTCCGTTGTTCAGTAAGTGATAAGCAAACTCACGGGTGAGCTGTGACTTACCAAGGCCTGAACCAGCCGTGACCGTAACGATCTCACCGAGGCGACAGCCATCAGTCATATCGTTAAGACCTGCGTAAGGGTAGGGGATAGATTCAACATCTTCGACAGTAGAGACAGTCTCCCACAAGTCAGCACCGTTAATGATACCGTCTGGTCGGTAACTCTTAGCTGCCCACATTGCATCTACTAGCTCCTTCGATCTACCTGCTTGAAGCATGTCGCTGGCATCCTTAAGAGGCAACCTTGCGATCTTAGCTTTGTTAGGAGATAGAAGGCCAGCACATTCAATAGCGGCTGCTTGACCTACATCGTCGTTGTCGAACATAAAGATAACAGAGTCGAAGTTCTCTAAGTACTCGATAGCCTTAGCGATCTCCTTCTTAGCTCCAGCAGCTCCTGTCTTAACAGAAACTACAGGCCACTTGTTACCCATTGCCTGAGATAGAGAGAGAGCGTCCAGCTCCCCCTCCGTCACAGTGATCATCTTACCACCATCTCTCCATAACCATTGGCCGTAGAGAGAGGCTTCTTTCATCTTACCTAACGCAAAGAACTCCTTGTTAGGTAGTCTTACCTTTTGAGCGACAGTACGTCCTTGATCGTCCTTGTGGTTAGCTACTTGAGCTACCTGTCCTTTGAATTCACTAACTGTGTAATCCCATAACTTCGTAGTCTCAGAAGTTAGCTTACGCTTGGCGAGTGCCTGCGCTTCTCCTCGTAAGAGGTCGGTGCTTTTATTCGTTATCGTCTCTGTCACTTTGACCTCCTCGTTGGCGTGTTGGTAAGCGTTACATGAAAAGCAAAAGGTATGACCATCTGAGTAGATACCTGCTGCATCAGATGAACCACACTTATCGCATGGGATGTGTTGAATGAACTCGCTGTCGCTCTGTTCCATTAATATACCTCGTCGTCAATGATAAGCCATTCATCAGGGACATTACCTTCTGCCCATGTGAACCCTTGTTTGGTTGCCCACTCACCACAGGTCATCTTCGTCCCGTCTTTACGGAGTTTAGCGCCCTGCACTGTGCTAGCTGCCCGTTGAAATAAAAATCTAATATCTAAGTCAGGGTGTTGATCTCTAACACTTTTCATCTTGCGTTGAGCATCCTGACGGAAATAACCTTTCACTTCGACGTAAATGTCCCCGATCAACAGATCAGGGATGTAGTTACGTTCAACGTGATAAGGTAGTTTGCAAGGCTCATACGTATAGTTGATGCCTCGCTTCTTTAGATTTTCCTGCACTCTATCTTCTAATGTAGACCGACTAGAAATCGCCATCAGTGAACACCTCCGCTACAGTATTAGAAGGAGTAGATGCTTCAGCAACGAAGCCATCTTCTTCATCAAACACAGATGTAGCAGGTGAACCGTACTCTACAAGGTTGATAACCTGTACAGCTTTAAGGCGAAGTGAGACACCGACCATCTTAGTACCGGCAACCATGTAAGGCATAGGCTCAAAGGCCACCTTAACGTCTGAACCGTTACCGACAGCGACTTCATCAGTCATTGGTGTACGTTTAGCATCGACAACAGCTACCTTCTGCTCGAATGTTCGACCATCACGTGTGTTGACTTTAGCTTTCAGTTTGAACTTGAACTCGATCTCGCCAGTAGCGTCGCCTGTTTCGCGATCATATACAGTAGCGTAAGGAGGATTCTTGGACAGTTGATTCTTAAGTGCAGGTTTTGCCTTCACTTCTTCATCGAACTTAGCTTCTACGAGACCGTCAAGGTACTCACACATTTCAGAAGCATCCACTTCAGGTAGTACAAGACTGATTGAATAAACGCCATTAGCGTCAAACTTAGTGTCAGGCTCGAACAGCTTTGCCCAGAGTGCATTTCCGCGCATTACTTTTGATGATTTAGCCATGATAATTGTTTCCTATAAGTTATTGAATTGATTGGATTGAAAATGTTTGGGTGTGTTTAAATCCACAATAGCCCGTTTTTACGCGAAGAAGTATTTAGAACATAACACCTCCTTTATATCTAAATTACCTTTCTTGGGTGGTAGAGGTAGATCAGCGGCAGTAGGTAGTTCACGTTTAGCTACGATCCACAGCTCGTATAGCCAGTCTTTACCGCTATAGAGTTCTACGAAAGATTCTCTAAGGCAGTCAGACATTAACGGCATGTTAGGACTATGTGTGCCGTAAGAGTCATGGATCATTGCAAACTGATCAATTCCCCGTTCCTTGCACTTATTCACTGTCAACGTTAGAGCACAAGCGTCCATACTATGAACAAAGTTAGGACTACTGGATGATTTGTAACGTTTAGAATCAACTACTGCTACTTCATCTTCATAATCTACTTCGATCTTCTTTTTAATTAAATGTGTATTTAAACGCTTGGTCTTTTTCTTAAAGTAACGTTGTTGGACTGGGAACCCTGTAGGAGTCTCCCACTGCATGATAGTGTTATGCTTCCCGTACTCAGTAGCTATTTGAGTAATATAATCCATTACCTGTCTAGCTCCTGTGATAGTACTAGAGATTGCATCCCATATATGATCAGTAGCCAACAGAACCGCTGGAGTGTGCATGTCACCCCATGGTGCGTTACCTTTACACTTCTTAATCAAGGCCTGTCTGACATAATCCCTACAAGCGTGTTTAGTACCACTATAAGGAACAATCATTACAGGGCGTTTTGCTATCGCCCGACACACGCCAACTTCTAAGAGTTGTTTAGCAACTTCATTACCCTTATCAGCTTCAATCTGTAACGTGACCGTAGCTTTAGCAGCTACATCCCCGTAGATGTCTTCAGGTTTATCCGAAGGTAATAAGTTTACCGACCGTCCACCTTCTTCATCTAAGAGCATAGCACTCAAGTGTTGAATACCGTTACAGCTACCATCAGCTTGGCAAGGAAGATGAGTAATAAACTCACGTCCTTCTCCGACTGCGATAGTATACTCAGCCCACTCGAAACACCAAGCTAAAGCTGCCCATGGTTTGTCCGCATCCTGCCACCAAAGACAGGCGAAAGGATCTTCATAGACATCTAAAGCATTTTGAGTGTTACTTAACGCCCACATCTCACGATCAACTAAGGAAACCTTATCCACGCCGAACTGATTAGCGCCATGTATAGCTAACCATGTAGCATCCTCAGGACAAGTGATAGCCATACCTTGTGCAAACTCTATAAGAGCTTTACCGTAGTCAGCTACTTGTGGGTTAAGAAAGTTTTCTCTAGGGTACTTACGTGTCCTAAAGTCTAACTGCCATTGAAAGTAAAAGAGATCATGCTCAAGATACTTATCAGCAATCTCAAGTGTACGTTCTACTTGAATACGCTGCGATAAAGTCTTGGTATTCTCTTCGTGTGTTTTAGCCCGTTTGATACACCACTCTTTATATATCAAAGCCTGTTCGTCTGTCATCTCCTCTGGTTTTGAATCAAACGGGTAAGGGTCAAGAGGTAAGTTATCACGTCGAGGCAAACCTTCCCAGCTTTGACCGCTAAACCAACACTGCTTCATAACGTCTAAGACAGGTTGATTAACTCTCCACTCTGTTAATTGTAAAGTGTTTACACATTCTAACTCAGGGCTAATGTCAGCTATACGCACTACATCATAATAATTACTTAAAGAAAATGTCATATCAGTATACCCTCATCAATGGTTTTTGAATTATATACGGACTATGATAACCTCCTTCAAACGCTGATACCCATGGTTTAGGTGGTATGATAGAAGGTAAGTAAGTCGGTGTAGCTAATTCATTATGTTCGTGGAACTTCTGGATCCATTCCTCTGTATCATCAGTTAATTCTACAAAGTATGGTCGAGTACCTTTCTTTTGATATCTGCGATTAACTTGAATGATACCTAACTCTGATTGCATAAGATCAATTAATCTTACTCCCACGTTAATGCGTTTACTTGTTGACCAAGACGCTTCATGTCCCATGTCCAGCATCTTATGTACAACACCTGCGCGTTTATTTTCATAACCTAGATCTCTTTTATCCATAGCCATGTTTAAGATCGTCTTAGCAACCTCTGGTTCAGCTTTAATCCACTGATCAATTACAATCTGTGTCTCAACTCTTATTCCAATCGTTTTTGCCACGAATGCTAATTTACGTCCTCCACGACTCAGTGCATTAACTAAACCTATTAATGAAAGATAAGCTATCTGGGCTGGGTCTGTATCTCTAAGTAAAATGTTTACCTGTGACTTAGGTGGTTCGTTTTGTAACATCTTAACAACACCCTCAACTAAGGGTGACATCATACGATAAACCATGGTTCGACCATGTGCAGTCTCCACCTGCAAACCTTTGTCAAGCATCCTATCTTTACGATAATGATAACGATCTTTACCAGACTGCATCATCGATTTTTCTAATTCAATTTGATCTTCTAACGTAGCCATTCGGCCTCCTAGTACGTGTATGTAACTGTTACTTGAATGTCCTCTAAATCTATGACCATGTCCGTCTTGTGGTTGATCATCACGATCCATTCTAAATCGTACTTCTTAAGTTTGTCTCTCAGTGTCTCCTCTTTAAATTCAAAGTTGAAGCTCGTTTCACAGAAGATTGCAGAGCATAGTAGTAATGTATTCATAGCGTCCCCCTGATATGTTAGTTCACGCCACTGGGTTTTGTTGTGTAATTATTGTGTGTCATTTGAACTGATTTGCTCCTCTATTCTGTTACGTGCTATTTCAAAGTAGTCTTCATCTAACTCAATCCCGATGAACTTTCTGCCAGTGTTTACACAAGCAACTCCTGTAGTGCCTGAACCCATCGTGAAGTCTAAGACAGTATCACCTTCGTTGGTGTACGTCTTAATAAGGTACTCCATGAGGGCTATAGGCTTGGCAGTAGGGTGTAAAGGTTTTGACTCATGCTGAAAAAGCTGCACCGAACGGGGGTAACGCGAGCCGTTAGCACTACCTTCTCTTTTTGCTTTAAAAGCATCATAGTTATCTTTCTTGCTTGAACCGCCTCGTCCTTTGTATGGAACACCCTCTGTTTTTTGTGGGTTATAATTTAAACGACCTCCTCCGAAAACTAGGATGTGTTCATGTGAACGCATTGGCATAATCTTTGAATTAAGGTGTCCAGTTGCTTTAGACTTCTCCCATATCCAGTCGTATTTAAACTTACGGACGTTGCTAGTAACTAACGAGCTAGTAAACGGTTGAGCCGCAGTCAGTAAGACAGGTGTAGTATCGTTAGAAATACTATGGACACGTTCCCACATTTCTTCCAAGGGTATGACACTATCCCATTTGTTTCGTGTCGTACCATAAGGCGGGTCTGTTAAAACCATATCGACTATCGGCAAGTGCTTCATTACTTCCAGACAATCACCACGATATAATCTAATACCGTTAGCCTCGTCTGCATACGTTGGTAAAACAGTTTGACCTGTCATAAATTATTCCCCTGATATGTGGATGTGCGCCACCGAGATCACAACACAGTGGCGTGGTTCGTGACCGTAACTGATAGCCTCGTCGTGACGACCATCAGAAAACGGCTTGCTACATAGATAGTGAGAAGTGTTAGCTGATTATGTTAAAGTCTGGTGAAGATAGCTGCACCCTATTCCTAATCGGGTGGCGTGGCATATCTTACATAAAAAGCCTTACTTTCTCTTAATGATCACCCCCTTTAAAGTGCCACTGCGCCACCGAAACGCCACTGGCTGTTCGTGTACGATTAACGTGTGTCATTCACTGTACTCCTATGGTTGTTACCAGCATCCCGAATGGAACCAGTACGAAAAATAAAGAAAGTGCTATTACAACTAGCCAGCCTAACACTCTCAGTCCTGTCATCTTTAACCCTCGTAAACTTTCTCTAAGTGGATGTCGTTGACCTCATCTCTAAAGTCATCCATGAACGCTGTAGCTTCGTCTAACGTCTCGACCTCCCGCTCGTAGTAACTTGTGTGAGTTCCATATGATACACTCTACATTAGTCTTTTTCCTCTTGATTGTTTTCGTTAGCTTCCTTTATCTCTTCCTTAAACACTTTATTAAAGATAGCGTCCCAGTTAGCATCGAACTTGTCCTTATCGACTTGTCTAGCTCGATCACCTTTACCACCATGTGTTGCATCACTCATCATTACTCCTCCCATAATGAATTAGAATTGATGAAGCCTCTGTCAACGTTTCCGCTAACCGCAAGGCTTCTCTTTTAGTTAATATAGAATCACGGACGACTTCACCGCCAAAGCCGTTAACCGTGACCGTAACGTTGAGTGCTTTACCAAGTACAGTAAGATCTAAATCTATGGCGCTATCAGATCTCATTATCCTGTTCCTCATCCACATTTACGCTAGTGTTGAGCATCCTTGTAACAACATAAGCGGTATGCTCATCGTTATAAATATGAATAGTATCTAACTCATCACCGACCTGCTTAACAACTCGGTAAAGTGTGACACTCCCATAGTACGCCTTGATTGTTTTAAATTTCATAGTGCTCGCCCTCTTTAGCGTTGAACATGATTTCAAGTAAGTCCTGCTCAAGGATCGTCTGCAATCCTCTAGCTCCTGTGCCGTTCTTTAGCGCCTGTTCCGCAACCTCTGTTAACTTCTCATCAGTGAACGTGATAGATGAACCATCAAGCTCAATCAATGATTGGTAATGTTTAACGATAGCGTTCTTAGGAACTGTTAAGATCATCTTAAGTGCATCCACATCAAGAGTCTTAAGTTTAGCAATGGTAGGAATCCTCCCTAATAATTCTGGAATGATACCGAACTTCTTAAGGTCATCTATAGTGATGTCGCTTAAGTCCATTGAAACCTCGTCACTCTCTAGTGTCTCCACTTTAGCAGCAAAGCCAATACCGTTAGCACCCTTGCTAG
>Ga0181404_1000490_pt1 | contig 11882 bp, 8 predicted proteins | sample 27SPOviralmetaG_FD_130133 | JGI IMG/M metagenome (GOLD analysis project Ga0181404, IMG submission 130133) | Marine viral communities from the oligotrophic San Pedro Time Series (SPOT) site, San Pedro Channel, CA, USA - 27 SPOT_SRF_2011-10-25 | ecosystem: Environmental > Aquatic > Marine > Strait... | reverse complement strand
AGTTACTTATGCAAGCAGATCACGATCTACTTCATCCGCAGTACCTTCGTTGCCCATGTCTGTGCAATCCATTAGGATAGCCCATACACGAAACTTACCTGAAGTAACAGCACCACCTGAAAGGGTAGCAATTGTTACATCAATGTTGTCATTAGCAACAGCCATTACAGGTTGATATGCTGCTGGATTTTGTGCTACTACTGCTGCTGCAGATGTTGCATCAAAGCCATCAACAAATACGTCAGCATCTACCATACCCAAGTCTACTGTAAAAGTAGAGCCATCGGATGCAGTAGTAACTTCAATACCTGCGTTCATGACCATAGTACCTTTAGGTACAGCAATTACAGGAACAACATCGGATGCTGCAAGTGCAGAACCTTTGTCAGACAAAGCTGTAGCCCAATTTAAGGTAGTTTGAACCATATACGGATTACGACCCGGATTTTGATTACCTCGTGCCGCTTGGAGTGTGTTATCACCTAATGCCATAATTCAATCCTCCCTTACGCTGCGTTATATTTGGCAGTTACGATTGCTTCTGGACGAAGAATCTTCCTACCGTATAGATGCATACCACGAACAATGTCAGCAAAGCTGTCAGTGTCACGATATGTTTCAGTTTTGTTGATCTGCTCGGCAGTGGCTACTGCAGAGTCATGACCAGCTACGATAACACCATAGTTAGTGTTTTGGTTTGCAGAACCTGTTGTACCTGAACCTGTACCTACTGAAGGTAGGTTAGAGGATGAGTACACACGGAAACCGTGTAGGTTGTTGAGAACCAAACCGTTACGAAGTGCACCAGACTCACCGTAATCTGCATTCAGAAGACGTGAATCTTCGTCAGCCATGATTTCCATGAATACTGGATCTACAACCAGCCAGCGACCTTGCTTATCAACTTGTTGTTGGTCAAGCAAACGAGCCATACGAGCTACAACCATTGCTGGTGAAGCTGTTGCTGTTGGTAGTGCAGTTGCACCAGGCAAACGTGCTGCAATTGGAATCGAGTGATCCCCAGCAGAACTTGTTGTGATGTTGCCGAAAGAGCTTTTGATTAACTTCATAGAAGTCAATAGCTCATCTGTACCTGCAGTTGCTACTGCTCTAACACCATTTACTTGGTCATTAACAGTATCTGCATCTGTGTGCAAAGCTGATTGCTTGTAGCCAGACAAGTAACCAAGAACTTCTTGGTCATGCTGGTCAGCCAAACGATAAGCTGCACGGTTGGTTGCAAGATCCATAAAATTAACGTGACTATGAGCTTCTTCAATGTCATCAATTTTGAAGGCAAAATAGTTAGCTTTGTCTACAACCAATGAGAAATCCTCATCGTCAAGATCTTGTGCTGAGATAGTAGTACCACGAGCATAGCTGCTTACGGAAATCTCAGGTTCTTTAATGATTTTAACTGTATCACCTTGGGCAGAAATTTCCCCAAAATAATCAGAGTTGGTGATGTCACCACATACAGTACTCTTGCGGAAAGCAAGCTGTACTTTTTTGGAGTAGATTACGGAACTAAAGTTACCGTTAGGTAAGTTACCGTGTCCTCCTGCTGATGTAAAAGCCATAATAAATCCTCCTGATAGTTGGCTTACTTAAAAGCTAATACCAATAAGAGGCTGTTACTTTTCTAGGGTGCGTAAGGCTAACAGTCGGCCAACCGTTAGATATACGGGCCTATACTTGAACAGGTAGTTCTTCCTAGTTTAGACTTTATTGGAAATTGAGTAGAAACAAAAGGTAGTCATAAGAGGCTTTTGTTTCATACTCCCTAGTTATACTATTGATTTTTTATTTGTCAATAGCTTATCTGGCATTACCAGATACGTCATAGACGAATTTACCATTACGCATTGCTTTGTTAATTTCGTCTGCACGTTCTTCAAATTCTTTATTAGACATTTTAGCTACTTCTGACTCACGAATCATTTCATTAGCATCAGTTACATCTACTTGTGTTTTACTACGTTTAGTCACAGGTGATGCTGCTGCTTTTTTATTTGCTTTTTTATCTTTAAGGGTAAGACCTTTGTCTATTTTATAAAGATCAATAACACGTACTACTGAGTCTGGATCATCTGCATTTTCATATAGTGCATCTTTAACCCACTTAGGTTGTTCATCTGCCCAATCATGAAACTCATCTGACTCACGTAACTTATCAAAGTCTGAATGAGATTCTCGAATTTTATTTTCAGACTTTATTCTATGAGCTTCTGACTGAGCTTCACTAAGTTCTTTTAATCGAGTATCAGCTTTACTAAACATTTCCTGTGCTTTTTTAGTAGCAATAGTTTCTACTATTCCAGCTACATCAGGGTACTGTTTAGCCCACTCTTCAATATCCTCATCAGACTTAGGGGGTGTAAGACTACCTTTAGCAGATTGTAGGCTTTCTAACTTTTCATCCCACTCTTTTTCCTTTTGTTGCATATGACGTCTTAGGTCACCGTAGCGTTTTTTAAAAGACTTTTCTTCTGCAGATAACGTTTCTTCTTTAACTTCTGTATCGGCCTCTTCTTCTTGAGTAACCTCTTCAACTTCTTCTTCTTCTGCATCTACTGGGGTTTCTCCCCTTGCTTCAGCCTCAAGTCTTTTAATCTCCTTAGCTTCTTCTTCCATCCGTTGTTTACGCTTTGCGTTATTGTATCCACGATCAACGAATCCTGCAGTTTTTGGTGTTTCCACTTCTGATAGTTCAGGCATATTATTCTCCTTATGTTGGGGTCAGCCGTAGCCGAGTAGCCTTATTATTTTTTCTTTTTGGGTCTTGATACTAATCCACCTGTAGCTTTACCTCCGCCACCGCCTGTGTATTTTTTAGCGGCAGGTTTACTAGAAACATTAAATGTTCCTGGTCCACCCGAAGGTACAGTTGGTTGATAATTTGAATTATTATTACTAGAAACATTAAATGTTCCTGGTCCACCCGAAGGTACAGTTGGTTGATAATTAGTAGGTTGAGAACCTGCTGGTGCACCTCCACTATCACTACTAGAAGAACCTCCAGAAGGTTTAGGTTTAGGTCTAGGAGAAGCGCTAGGTGCTGCAGAGCCGGGTCTTACATAAGCTCCTGTATCGTTATCATCTTTTCCGGGTTGATAAGTCATACCTTTTGGTGCAACTTTTTCCATTTGTTTATTAAACTCATCTTTATTTTTAAATATTTTATTATTAAAAACATCTGTATCATTTAATCTTAAAGGTACATCAATTTGAGTAGCATTAATTTGCTTTGCAAGTTCTCTGCCGGTGATAAAGTTTTTAAATTGAGTTAAATCATTATCCTTAATATAACTGTTAAATTTACCTGTTAAAGCAGATACATCTTGCCCCTGAGCTTTAAGTACTGCAATATTAGCTGCTACTTGAGCAGCATTAGATGCCTTTGCAAATTTACCTAAAACACCACCACCAAGTAACAATTCAGCTACACCACCTATTACACTTGTAGGTCCATCTAAAGCTGCAGAAGTTTCTTGAGCTAAAGTTTCAAAGTCAGTATAAGTATAGTTATCCATCCAAGTTGTGCTATCTTCACCCTCATCTTCTGGAGCAATACTATCATCATCTCTTGTAGGTGAAACAGTTGGTAAAGGTACTTCACACATTTTAGTGTCAGGATTATAAACTAAACCTCTAGCTTTACAAGTCTCTTCACTTTCTACTGGAACTTCAGATTCTGTAGTGCTAATAGCAGTACCACCTGCAGGGGTTTCCCAACTAAAGTTTGGACTGTAAACATTGGGAGTACTTATAGCTTCTTTAGCTGACATTCCGGGTGGATTGTAAAAACTAAAATTACTATTGTAAGGAGACATATCTGTTCCATTAGCTGCACCTGCTGCCATAGGTTGTTGATATTGTGTTTGTTGTTGTTGATATGGATCTGTTGGAACCATACCACCCTGTGCCATCATAATAGAATTAATCTCCTGCATTTCTTCTGGAGAAAGATCGCCACCCATAGCCATCTGTTGGGGTTGAGGAGGTGTAGGTGCTGGGCTGTATGGTGTAGGAGCTTGAGGCATAGGGGGTTGCATTTGTTGCTGCATCATAGGGGCAGCTTTTGGTCCACCAACAGGAACAGGCTCACCACCGATTCTACCATTAACCTCCATGCTTTGCAAGCCTTCTTTTGCCTTATTACGTAAATCTTCAAAATGTTTTACGCCAAGGTATCTTACGACATCAGCAGGTACAACGTATTCACCCTCAGATAACTGTGCGGAAATATCATCTCGTACTTCTTTAGCCATAGAACCATTAGGAATAGGATTACCTGATACTGGGTCTTGTTTCATCCCATCGTCTTTTAATCCACCTTCTTGCATAAATGCCATTTCTGTTTGTTTATTCATATTACCAACCTCGCCCCCTTGAGAGTATGTTCTATTTTTAGAAGGCATAAAACTTGCCTTATAGGTATCTGCATCAAAATATTTAAAGATAGAATTACTACCCTTTTGATCCTCTATAATTTTAGAAGCATCTTTATTGTAAGTAACTCTTCTTACACCGACAATATCTTTAAGACTTCTTGGTACAATATTTACTAACTCACCTAAAGTTTTTTCACTTCTTTGATTTCCACCTAACATATTTACATATTCACCGTTTCTTTCTCCGGTGTAAAAACCCACATGAGTTACTTTATTAAGTTCAGGCACTCCAAATAAAAGAATGTCACCTTCTTGCATTTCATCAAAACTTACTTCTTGTCCGTAGTTTTTATACTCTTGTGCTCTTAATCTTTTGTACCTGTCACCTTTACCTAAAGTATCTGCACCCATTTCTGTAAGGATATGATTTACAAAAGCTGCACACCAATATACCCCTGCTTTAGTTACATCTTGATTAGGGTCAAAAGCACCTAATGCTTGAGTTATAAACTTAGTAATTGTAGGTAAACTTTCAGGATCTAATTCTCTTAAATTAGATTTAGTTCCAAGATAACCACCAAACTCTTCGCCAAGATCTTCTTCTTTTGAAATGTAATCTAGTTCAATAGCCTTTTTAATTGCAGACTGATACAGTTTTCCTACTTTTTGCTCTAGCTCTTTTGGTCTAGCTTTAGGTCTAGTTGAACCTAAAGGGTCTTTTAATTCATTTAAGTCTTCAGTAATTTCTTCTGCAAGGTTTTCTGTCTCTGGTGTTTCAAGTAGTGTAGATACTTTTGCTTTATCCCTTACATCAGCACGTTTTTGATTTTGAAGTAAATTAAATTTTTCTTTAACTTCTGCTTGACGAGTTATTTCTGCTTGTTGTCGCATAGAAGCATCAGGAGTATAAGGTCTTCCAGTAGTAGGATCTATAATAGCTGGATCACCAGAGGTAGGCATACCCATCATTTGTTCTGTTTGGTTCACGGCTAGTCCACCTCTATCAAATCTAAACTGTGGATTATCTGGTAAATTAAAATCTGTAATATCTATTTCTATTCCTACAGAGTTTTTATCTTCGGAATAAGATATGTTTTCTGGATTTTTATTTTTAAATTTTATTTTACCATTTGTTTCACTATTAAGTGTTCTTAAAACTTTTCTAACCCCATCACTATAGGTATTCTTAGCGGCTTCTAAACTTAAACTATGAGCGTTAGATATAACTTTAGGGGTAGGAATATATATTTTATTTACCCCCTCACTTTTAGATTCTTTAATTACAGCAAGTAAAGACATTCTAATTGTATCAGATAATTTAGCTGGAACTAAATCTTTTTCTAAACCAGCAGTAATATTTATACCTTTAAAAGTTTCTATTAAATTTTCTTTAAGTTCGTTATTATTTTCTTTATTGTATTTTCTTGCTGCAGATTTTCCAAAAACATAATCACTTAAAACATTTGCAAAAATATTATCAACTTCATCTAATTCTTGTATGCTCCTTCTTTTAATAGAATTTTCTTTTAAACCATATTCTTGACTTAGTAAAGATGCAATTGAATCTTTAGTACGATTACCATCTACAAAATCACTTTTTAACTTTGTCATATCATCTATGATTTTAGTTAAACCTAAGTTTATTGCCTGTGCTCCAGTGTCTCCATCTGTTATAGATCTAAAATTATAATTATACCTATCTATATCTTTTACAAACTTATCAGTAAAATCAAGCCCCTGTACAAAACTAGAATAAATAGTTGAACCAATTTCTGTTTGATAGTAAAGACCTATATCACCTAAAGTTGGTTTAGATGTTTTTTCTTCTTTAATTTTTTTAGTAGTTGCTTTATCTGCTACTGTGTGTTGTTGCACAGCATCACTTTGTAACTCTTCGACAAGAAAAAACTTTTCTTTTATTGGAAAGTCTGGTTCATTATTTTCTACAAAGCTACCTCTTACATGAGCTAAGACATTACCATCAGGTTCAAACATATAGTCATAATGACCTGCACTATATTCAGTTCCTTTAGTATTTTTATTTACAATAACTATTTCTCTGTATCCAGCTAAAGGCTGCATAACATTATTATTAACGTTTAAATTTACTCTTTGCTCATTACGATATCGTACATAATCTCCATCAAGGACTTGTATATCTACTTTAGGTACATTTCTATCTGCAAGAGTTTTTAATTGTTGTTTAGAATATTTTTTATTATCGTCTAAGTTTTCTAAAAGACCTGACCAATATAATTCTGTTTTATTTATTTTCGGTGCTCTTTTTTCTAAAAACTTTTTGATTTGAAAACCAGACATACCATCTTTACCAATGGCAAGATTGTCTAAAGAACCTAAAATAGAACTACGAAAATCTGCTAAATCTGCTTGAACCTCTACATTACTGGCATTTACACTTCTAACTAAAGGGTTTGTTTCTTTTTTAGATTTAGTAGGTGTTACTTTTGAATCCATATAATCATTAATATCATTAAGACTTACATCATCTTGACCAACTACTTCCGCACCAACACCTACAGTACCAGAACGTTCTGTTGGTGTACCTCTTAAAAACTCCATGTCACCACCAAAAACTGCTTTGGTTTGACCTACTATATCAGCTTTAACTCCACTAGGTATAGCAGAGCTTGCTGTTTTTGCAGTAACTGTTGCTGCTTTAGCTGCAGGGATTAACTCTAGTGCAGTCATAGCATCACCAATAACAGCTTCTCTTGCAGCAGTTACTTGTTGGTCTGTGGCTTGGTCGTATGATACACCATACATACTTTGTAGTCTTGTATCTAAATCTTCACTACCAAGTCTTTGTACACTGTCTTTAATATCTGTGATAACTTCTTTAGTTGTTTCTATTGGACTAGTAACAAATTCTTTAGCCCCTTCATAAATACCAACAGCAGCATTTTTAAGAAATCCTACTTCATCTTTATTAATTGCTTTACCTAGTTTTTCACCAAATGATTCGTACTCGTTATCTAAACCAAGTATATTATCTACAATTAGTTCACCGTAACCCATACCTTTTTTCATTTGTTCATCAAGACTAGTCATTATTTATTTTATCCCTAAGTTTAGTTAAAGATCTTAGTGCACGTATTTCTCCTTGCAGCCTATAAATTTCTGCAGGATCATCATACTGTTCCATTTGTTTGTGTGCAAATGAGATACGAAAGTAAATTTCTTCTAGCATTGCATCCCACTGAGGTTTATTATTTACGACTAGTTTTAACTGGCTCACTGTACAGGTGCTCCACCAGTATTACCTGAGAAGCCCTGTTCTCCCGGCTGAGGGGCTGTACCAGTTCCTATAGTACCACCCCCACTACCTTGGGTATCCTGAACCTGAACACCCGCAGGTGCTCCCTGTGGGCCAGCTTGTGGTGGTACACCCGGTTGTGGTTCAGGTGCTGGTGGTGGATTTGCCTCTTGAAACTTTTTAAGAACCTCAGCTTGTACCGCTGCTTGTTGCATATTATTACCTACTTTGTCAGGATCAAGATCCATAGACTTAGCAATCTCACGTACAATATAATCCATACGTGCAAATGGTGCTAATGCAGGATTTTGTACAACTTGCAAAAACTGTAGTAAACGTTGACTACGAACTTCATTAGCCATAAGACTTTCAGTACCACGAGCTTTTACTTCAAGATCACCTTTAATATCTGACTCAAAGTTAAACTGCATATTAAAATTAAAGAAAGCTTTACCTAATGGTGCTAGTAGGTAATCGTCTATATTTTTAACTACGTTACGGATAGAGCCGTTGGCAGCAGACATAAGCATAGAGATACCAGAAGCGGTACGACCCACTCCAGTAACGCCTGTCTGACCATGTGCGAAAGATGGGAAGCCAGTTGACTCATCAGATAATACCCTTGCCTTGTCAAACATCTGCATGTTTTCATTAGATACGTTAGGAAACTTAGTACCAAAAATGGCTTGTCCGGGTGCTCCACCTTGTCTGCGGAACACTTTTCCGGGGTACACAGACAAGTCCTGCCCCGGTACTAGATTAGTTTCATCAATTTCAATAAGTAAATTACCTGACAATGCAGCATTATCTACTGCCATACGCATAAACCCATTCATAAGGGTTTGTGTATCATCCATGTTTTCCGCAATACCTACACCAAAAATACTATAGGGGTTCATCTCATAGGGTGCTGCAAAGTATGGAATATACGCAGGGGTAAATGGATTCATTACTAAACGTAGTACTTGTCCATTACAGATCCAAGCATTTACGCTTAACTGTTCTGCATCTTTTAAGTCTTCAGGAATATCAATATCCTGTTCAATTAGTAATTCAGTATCTACAAAACCCCAAAACTCTAAAACTTCAAAACGTTGCGCTTGATCTTGCTCTGAGTTATCTTCCATTACATGTTCCCACCACTCTTTGTTGTAGGACTCACCAAGACGCAATGAATTATCAATTGCATTTTCACGGAAGTATGGACGATTTTTTAAGCTACGTAATTGTGAACGTGACATTTTGTGACGTTCTATAATATACTCTGCTTCTTCCATAGTAGCGGCATCTGGGTCTGGATAAAAATTCCATATAGATACAGAACTAGTTTGTGGAATAGTTTTAAACATAGGAGAGTAATTACCCTCTTCATCCCAGTTAGCATACTCTTTATCTATAGCAAATGGACCTTTCATAATACCAGTACCAAACAATGCTGCTTCAAAAGCTGCAGCACGAAGATGTTTCTTTGCATGAGACTCTTCTAGTTGATCATGTATTTTCTTTTCCATTTTCTTTGCTGCAACTTCAGCAGGATGAAACTGCGGAGATGTAGGAGTTTTAGCAGGTCCGGGTTGTAGGTAATCCATAACTGGATCTAAATTTTCTTTCATACCAGAAAGACGATCCCTAAAATCTTCGTATGTTTCACCGGGAAGTAAGTCAGGTAAATCTTCATTAGCTTTACGTTGATCTGCATTGGTTTCAAAACTTACTGTTTCTTCTACACCATCTGGAAGAATAGTGGGGTCAATAGTAATAGGAAATTTATTTCCACCAAAAAGTACTTCAGCAATCTGACCGTATGCAGCTAGTACTTTTGTTTTAGTTACTTTAACAAAGACTTGTGATTTTTCTGTAGAAGTAAACTGAACATCAGGGCCATAGATACCACGATAGTTACGATAGGCTTGAATCCAACGTTGCTCATCAAGTTCTCGTGCAGTTTCTGCTTTAGAATATTTTTCTTTAACAAACTGAACAATCTGTCCTGTTGCTGGATCGGAATAGTCTTCTTCTTTTACATCTTCAATGGATGAAGTTTCCTCCATGTCCATCATCATATCTTCAAATTCTTCTTCCATATTCTATCCTTAATATCCAAATTTTGCGTCTGAAACTTGAAACCCTGTACGATGATTATTTGCATCAAAGTCAAATAGGTTGCTGCGTGGTCTGGTCATTACACCATATCTTAGAGCATCGTATAAGTGATCTTCTGCATTCGTGTCTACATCTTCTGGATTATTTTTATCCAAAGGTAAGGCAGGTAACTGAGAAATGGTATTAGTACAATTGTTAAAAAATACCAATCTAGGTTCTTCTGTAAATTCATCAATTTGTAATCTTCTATGTAATTCATTTTTACCTGCTACACGAGAGCCTTTGGACCTATCTGAAGGACGCCAACGGCAACCTTTCATAATCATCTGTTCAGCCAATGATGGCCCAGTATCACCACGATTATGCCATAAACTAGAATCCAAAACACCATAGCGTATTTTTTCACCATCTTCTGCTTCTAGTATCATATCCGCTAAGTCTGTTGCAGTAACCTTAGATACGTACATTTCTCTATATACAACTAATTGTTCTGCTGGAGTTACTGCAATCCAAACAACTCCTGTATGAGAACCATAACCATAGTCACAAGCTCTAAACTTAGCCCAACTGTTAGGTATATCATAGGGTTCTATTACATGTTCTTTACGATTAAACTCTGGGAATGCTGCCCCTTCATTAATATCCCAATCACCCTCTAGCAATTGCCTACGTTGATGCTCAGGTAACGACAAAAGATTAGCTTCATACATACCATCTTCTGCTAAATAAGGATTATCGAATAGGGTAGCAGGGATAAACCTACGTCTAAATAAGGGTTGACCTTCTTTACTATGACCTTTAGGCCAGCATATAATTTCACCGCTGTCTGTATCCGTAGCCCAAAAAGTTTTATTAGGAGTATTAGGGTCAATGAATGTCTTCTTTACCCATTGATGACCCGGACCTCCGGGGTTGCTTGTTGCCCTCATGTATAAGGGTAGTCCACTGGCTTTGGTTGTCCGAAGTCGTGACCTCATATAATTCCAAGGATAGGGTGTAGGCCATTGCGTTAATTCGTCAAAACCGATCCAGTTGAATGCCTGACCTTGATACCTCATAACATCATCGTCACGATCTAAGTAAGACATCCAGAGTGTTGCTCCACTCGGAGCTACCCAAGTCTTATCTCTTTCCATAAACTTAATACCGGGAATTGCTTTGGGATATAATTGTTTAGATACAGAGATAAGTTCTCTTAGTTCTTCAGTGCTTCTACGTACTAAAAGCATTCTAGCATTAGGGTTATTTAAATAACGTACAGGGTCAGCAACCAGACTGTACGATTTACCACCACCTGCTGATCCACCATATAATACTTCCTGTTCAGTAGAAGCTAAGAACTCTGTTTGTGGACCGGGGTTAGGTTCAAATATAACTTCTCTAGTATTAAATTCTTCTGCTTGCTCAACCTGAATAGGCTCTGGTTTCTTTTCCACCGAGTCTTTCTTCTTCGAGCTTCTTCGCCTTTTCGAGGGCTTTTTTGTATTTTTCAGCAAGCTGGCGTTGGTTTGCAGCTTCTCTCTGACGTTTTCGTTCAATTTGAACTCTCTTCATTAAACCTACGTGAGATATATACCTACCTGATTCTTCACTTAACCAAGCAGCTACATCTCTGTAGCTATATTGTTTTAGGTATTTCTTACCTTCCTCTAAGAGATCTAACTCTTCTGGGATAGGTAATAGTATATCACAATCATCAGGGTCTTGTCTATAGCCAAATGGAACTAATCTACCTACCCTTACAACTTTTCTCCACTCAAACTTTTCGTTTGGCTTTGGAGCAGGTAATGTCCAAACTTTATCAATCTTCTTCATTTTTAGGTGGTAAAATAAACAAAGGGCTTGCTGCAGTTACTTCTACTTTATCTGATGCTTTAAATCCACTACGATCTAATACATCTTTAGCTGCTGCCATTTTTTCTTTGTTACCCAAATCAGTTGGGCTATCCATAATTTGTTTCATAGAGTAAGCAGCTTTAGTTGCACTCGCTGCAATAAATCGTTTAGTAAGATCTGCAATTTCATCCTGCAAAGAATTTACAATAGCTGAGGTTGCGACAGTCTCTGCATACCCAGCCATCTTTCTTGCTTGAGATAAATTACCCTGAGCT
>Ga0181404_1000489_pt1 | contig 11895 bp, 14 predicted proteins | sample 27SPOviralmetaG_FD_130133 | JGI IMG/M metagenome (GOLD analysis project Ga0181404, IMG submission 130133) | Marine viral communities from the oligotrophic San Pedro Time Series (SPOT) site, San Pedro Channel, CA, USA - 27 SPOT_SRF_2011-10-25 | ecosystem: Environmental > Aquatic > Marine > Strait... | reverse complement strand
TTATTTTAAATAAAAAAATCCATCATTTGTTTTACCAATTTCAATGGTTTCTTCAACTGAATCATCATCATCTGATTCATCATCCAAATCGTGGTCAAATAGTAAAGTCATAATATTTTCACAAATTAATTGTATTTCAAACTCTGATAATTTCGGATTGTATTTTTCAACAATAACTTTAATTTCGTCCATTTATACTATTTAGATTTTATTTTAAGTAAATAAATGTATTTGAAACATAGAGCATCTGTTTTTGATTCAAAGGATTTATGAATCTTATATTTATCTCGTTTTACATAAACCCATCTATTTATACTTTTATGAAAACTAATACCTCTATGACCTGATGTGTTATCTTTTCTGATAAAATGTTTTTCTTGATTTTCAGATTGTTCTTTTGATGTCGCCCACCTTAGATTTTCTAGACGATTATCATCTCTAATTCTATTAATATGATCGATCGTTGGTTTATTTTCAGGATTTGGAATATGATGAATACCAATTAAACGATGAATATAAAACTTTTTTTCTTTTCCATTTTTCCATAAACTAATTCGTTGATATCCAGCTTTATTAGTAAAAGGTTTCATCTCTTTATTTCTTTTTTTACTAAATACTTTACCATTAGGATAGATTAAATAATCTGGATAATTATCAATCTCCATTTAATAGTATTGTATCGTAAATAATGTTTCAAATTTTAATTAAGATAAAACATTGACACCACTGGAATTATAGACTAATGTATTGCGACCTTTGAAGAAAAGGAAAACAGATTGCGGAGAGTCTGTAGTAAGTTTGGAATCAATAGAACAACCCCATTGGGAACTTGAAAAATCCTGCCCGTTAAATTGGCTGTATCGCATACCAAGACCTAACATTGATCCACCATCAAGAATAGTTTTGTAGCGTTGAGCGAAGTTGGTATTATCCATCGTATAATCACGAACCATATTTTCTGGACTTATAGATGTCCTTTCCGCCATAAACTCTGGAATTATCGCATTCATAAATTGACGAGTAAGTTGAGAATCGCTGTTATTGAAAGTCCAAGAGTTATTTGCTCCCGTAAGATTTTGATTTTGTGCTTTAGTGGAGTTCGGAACCATATCAAAATCGGCAGGGAATTTCATACCACCACGGAGGAATTGAACACGATCAAATGGAGCTAATAATTTACCAGCACCACTATTAGACATATAAGTTGTCGCAAGTCCGTTTTCAGCAAGAGTATTAATGTTAATAGATGGAGTAAAAGTCATAAAGACAGATTGTAATTCTTTCATTCCAAGATTGAATTGAAGTTGAGCATTACTTGTGTTAATAGTTGTGTAAAGTGTGTTAATAGTATTGTAAGAGATTGCTCCACTCGTCTGAGACCGAAGAGCGGGAAGTTGAGAAGGATCTGGTTCCATCACCTCTGCCGTAAGAGAGAGATTGGAAAATACATAATGTGCTTCAGAGTTAGTCGCATCCACCACTCCACTCTGAACAAATAAACAATTACTATCTGGTGTCATATTTAATTCTAACTGAAGACCTCCAAAACCCGTATCCATAAGATTTAATCCATCAGTGTTTCCCATAAGGAAACCCGAAGGAAGATGAACTGAAAAACTATTTTTCCTGGCTTCTCCCCCCGCCGCACCAGCCGCCGATTGAACCACTTGTTCTAACATAGTTCTCGAATTAGGATTAATAAGAGCGGTTTCTTGTAAGTGTCCCATAAGATCTTCACTTGAATGAGTCGCCCCTAAATAAGAACTCATAAATTTATTATAATGTTTGATGGTTTCTACTGGAGATTTTGTTTTATTGTGTCTAAGAGTAAGTTGTTCAAACATCGCATAAACACCAAGACGGGGATCCATCGTAATAATGTTTGGAGCGTCGGCTGCCTTTACAGGGGTTGGTGGAGATGCATTATCTCTGTATATCTGTAAATCACCATTAATACGAATAGATCGCATATTTAATAAAGCATCCTGCGATTGTATGGTAAATGATACCTGTGGGAAACCTTGTTTAAATGATACCTCACCATTTGAATCTAAATTATCTGGACGAATCTCAATATACCGACTGCGAGACATTTTTATAAAATATCAACATAAAAAATAGAAATGTAAAAAAACATAAAATTAATGTACGACCTCAACATTTCCATCGCGAATAATAATACGACGGAGATGAGATACAAAGCACGAAAGAAGTTTCGGTTTGTCAGGAGGATTAGCCACATCAGAGTATTCTAAGTTCAAAGTAATATTCTTGTTCCGTAAATCATGGACACCTTTATTGACTCCCATAGCACGACCTATAACAAAGTTTCTCTGAAACTCCCTGAAAGACTTAGGAGGAATTTCAGCATTTGATAATGCCTTTTCTAATTCATAAAGATGAAAAGGTGAAATACTCGCACGACTTGAAGTTTTTCTACAATCCACAGGACGAGCTGGGACAAGTTTTCCATCTATCTGAAATTGATATTGTGAAAGACCATCTGCGATTCCCGATACACCCGGTCGTGCCGAACGAAGTTCAACATCTTGTTGATCTTGAGTTTCAATATAAGTATTAACAGAAGATAATAATTGAGAATTACTATATATGGTAGAATCTGCAGGGACTACAATAATGGATTTTGCCTTGTGATTGTTCGCGTGAATCTGAACTGCTGCTTGTCTTTCCGAAGAAGTAATAGCACTCTTATGATTCGTAACGGAATGAATATCAAACTCAATTGATCCACCACTCCGTGCTTTACTTACCATTGTTTTTACATATTCAGGACTCATTTTTATCTCATGAACAACAAGATTTACATTTTCAAGAGTATAAGATACATTAGTATCAGTAGCATTCGCGGGACTTTGTGCCGACATTGAAATAACAGCAAAGTTAGTCGCCATTGTTCCATCCGTCACAGCAGTGATAGTCGCCGGTCCTGCGTTGCGAACAGGATTACCCGCACCAGTTCCATCATTGATCGTAAGACGAACCCGATTTACACCATCACCTGGATCAGCAACATCAATTTGTTCAATAGTCGCACCAACAATAGCACCACCGCCCGCCGTTGTAAGATTAATTACAGCACCTGCCGGAGCTGATTGAGGAACAAAATTAATGACTTCTCCCACCACGAAAGGACATTTAGCAACACTATCAATACCCCCGTAAGCATCTAAATAAATCTCCGTCACATCATCCGCACCCGGAGCCCAAGGGAGTTCTTTATTGACTGACCCAGCAACAACATCTGCCCCCCAAATAACAGGATTAATACTTCTACGACGATTCTGAACAACAGAATCTAATTGACGAATAACCATTGGAGCACGAATACAATCTATTTCAATATAACATCCAGTGAGCATATTAGGATATACCTTACCCGAAAAAATACCCGAATGGATAGGGACACAAGCGTGGAAACTATTACCAACAAGATTAGTCCGGTAAAGAGTGCTATTAGTCGCCGATACAGATTTCTTGAACCAAGGATTAGTATTAAGATCCGCCATCTGTGATTTAGTATTTCCATATACTGCCCCACCTGTTATTGGAGAGTAAATAGTTCCCCCTTCCTTAATACTACGAGTATTACGGAGTGAATCATCAGTATTGTAATCAGAATGTAATGCTACAATCTGGTTATAATCATTAATCTCCTCCAAAATTTTTCCGCGTGATCGGTCGTACAATCTCAAATTTAAGATCATCATTCCCATTCCGCCCTGATCCCATTGGAGTCTCGTATGAAGATCATCAGGAGCATTAATTTTCACATCAAATTCAAGATATGAATCTTTACCACTAAAGAACGCAACACTATCAGGGATTTCAAACTGAATCTTTCGAGAACTCTGACCGATAGTAAAGTTCAAGCCATTTTCTGCCCTTATGGCTACTTTCTCTTCTCCAATCTTTACTGAATCACTTACAGACCAATAACTCATAATATTTATGACTATAAACTATATTTTAAAATTAAAGTAAAAATAAAAAAAAATTATTCAAAAACAATTCGCGTAAATATTACTTGGATCTTCGTGATACAATGGAGGATTAATTTGCTTCATAATATTATTCTGATAATCTTTCTCTTGTTTTTCCTTCTTCTTTTTTGCCTTTCTTTCCAATCGTTGTTCTTCAATTGCTTTCATCGTTCTTGCTTGAATCTCCTCCAAGTCCTTATAAGTAATTGTTCTTTCTGATTTTGGTAATTCCTTTTGAATCACATCTTCAGTTGATTCAAGTTCTTCTTTAAGTAGTTTTGTTTTCATTTCCCTTTTCTTATGTTTCAATTGTAATTCTAAATCTTTCTGTTCTTTTTCTTTTTGTTTCAGAGTTTTACGACCTTCTGTTTTCAATCTTCGTGCTGCTTGTGCCTTTTTAATATTAGCAGCAAGTTTTGCTTTATGTTCTTCAGTCATAGGCTTTCTTTCCTTACCCCTTTTAGTAAGTTTCTTTTTTTTTGGTGGATCAACAATATCAGCAATCTCACTCTTTACTTCTTCTAATAATTCATTATCTTCTTCTAATGGTGGTTCATTTTCTTCAACGACTTTCTCCTCTAAGGGGGCATCTTTTTCTTTCGTATGAAATATATCTTCTGTTTTAACTTCATTCACTTCAACAATCTCTTCATTAATTATTGATTCTTCTTCTTCTTCACTTGAAATTCCACCGATCAAATCATATTGTAATACTTCCGGTATCTTTTTATCGTCCATTATAATAATATAAACATTTTAATATTATCAAAAAAATTAAATTATTTATTGGGATTTTTTCTAAATACCAAACAAATTATTGTCGTTCCAGTTAAACTTTCAACAAGAACTTCATTAGAATATACAAGTGAAAGATCAAATGAATTAAGTTTTATAGGGTTTGAATTATTTAAATCCACATATACAAGATTACGAGGTTCTAAGAATAAAGCACCTGAACTTCGCCCAGAATTATCAAAACGAGGTAAATGAGAAATAATTGCTGATTTATTTGCCCTTGAAGCATTAATCGTTTGATTTGACAGATTTTGTAATCGGACAAACATAGATTTGGTTGAAAGAAGTTCTGGAATACTCGCAGAAGTGCTTTTTGTAATTGTTTCTACTCCAGTGTAAGTGAAAAAATCATTTACATCTCTTAAGGGGAAACCAAATAATCTTGCGACATTTGCTCCATCCACAGGGTTTTCATTACGATCCGCATATAAACCATACTCAGCATCTTGTGATAATATATGTGCTGGAATACCTAAGGGTCTCGGATCACCGCCGTTATTATCCAGACCGAGATAAACATATGATGGAGGGTTATTTGGATTTACTCCATAATCTAATATTGGTCTTTGTGGAAGTGCTAACGCTTTAGCATCAAAATCGGAATGATCTTCCATATCACCATCAGCACCAGATTGTCCCCAAGCCCACCAACTATGTTCTGATGGATTAGTTTTTACTGAGTGTGTTGTGGTTGGATGATTAGAAGAACAAGCAACATAATTCGTTATTGTTAAAGATCTTCCGACATTAGGATTGGCTTGAGAACTTGTATCAATAGTCAGCACGGGAGCCATACTCCAACAATCCTGAGATACAGGTTTAAGATTTCTTTGTTTAGTAGCACCGGCATCATGTTGAACAAGAATCTCTTCACCGATTCCCCCATCAGTTGAAACCATACTAATCGTCATTTTTTCTCCCTCTAATTTGAACTTTATTGCCCCGTAAGCCTGACCATTCGCATTTATATCAGATGCTATATCATAATCTGCCGTCACAAAACCGGGTGTGGGACCAGCAGCTCCATAAGGAATATCTCTCCATCTTGAAATAGTGTTGAATCCGTCCATATCAGCAAGTCCGTCGTGAACCATATGACAAACTTTTAATATACCTGCTGATCCCCTTTGACCTACATTAGCGGGTCTAATATCCATATATACCATATAATCACCAAAACATCTACCTAACATAAAAGGCATCAATTGTCCGCCAGTCCCCCTAGCAAATCCTGGTCCTCTACGATTCCCCCGAGAAGATGTTCCATACCACCATTCCGGTCCTATAAGTTGTCCTGACCTTCCCCCTCCGTAATCACAACTACTACCTCTACTCAAACCAACACCAAAAGAACATCTTTCACCTCCACCTCTACCATCTGGAACAACATCCCTAATATCTACCATATATTCACCAAGATTAGCACTTATAGGAGCATCATCCAAATAAATTGCTTTTGATCTTTCAGATAATTCTGCTGTTGTTTGAAAAACACCGGCGGCATAAGTCCAACGAGCAGTTCCACCCGGATTTAAAGCTCCACCATCATTTTCTCTGAAACGAAGAAAAGAGTTATCCATCGCCATAGCATCTACTGGAACTTTATCTGCTTGAATTACATTTGAAGACCCGTATTCAAAATCAAATCCTTCAAAAGAACCCAACGCACTATACTTAGGACTACAATTTCCTCTACCTTTTAAAAGCGGATAAAATATCCTTCTATCCATAGCAACAGCAATTCTTTCAGCCATTCCCACGACTCCAATAGCACCAAAATCTACAGATCCTGCTTCACTTGTTAATCGTGCTGGAATAGGTGTAGCAGTTGTTTCTCTAATACCTGGTGATCCTGCTGAAGGTAATTTTGTTCCAAAATAAGAATAAAATAACTTCGCACCACTTCCAATATCTATAAGATCCGCCATATTAACTTTTGCCGATGAAAGAGCTACCTGACAATTTTCAGGTAGTTCAATAGTGGAAGATAATTGATTCGTAAAACTATTCGGTTGTGAAAGTCCCCCTTCCAAATTATCACCTTCATCCCTTGTATTAGAACATATGACTAATTGCTGACTCATTTTTAATTAATTGTAATATTTTAATTTTTAAAATAAAAAATTACTATATTATTAAAGAGATGACTTCTAAGAGAAGCAGACCGAAAAAAGCAATTCCTTTAAACCCTGAATTACCAATTTATAAAAGATATATTGATCCAGTTATTAAACCCAAAACTAATTATGATGTAAATAAAGAACAAATATTTGAAACAAAGAAAAAAAATTGAAATAATATTTAAGAATTAATTACTATAAATAATTATAAAAAAGAATAATGGATTGGACTCAAAGTGATTTTTGCGTTGATAATGCAGATGATGTATCGTATCAACCAGTCAGTCCCAGTGTAGTTGTAAAATTACAAAACAAAGTTAAAGAACTTAATAATATTATTGAAGTTAGTAATATGCCGAATTACAGAAATAAAAATATCTTAGACATTGAAGTTGAATATAGAAAAAAGAATATAGTATTAGAAAACAAAATTAAAGAACAACAAAAAACAATTAAAGATATGAGATCATTTATGAACGATTTTATTAAATATCATCGTGATAGTGAAAAAAGACATAGTGAGGTAAATAGATTAATAAATCAATTAGATATGAAGATACCAACAATGTTCGCCAATCATATATTAAATAAGGAATAATTGTTCGTGTGAGTTCGTGTGTGTAAATAGTGGATTTTGTGTGTGAAAATATGCTCTTTGTGGGTCAATGTGTGTTTTAGAGAAAGGGTTTGTGGGTTCAATAATAAAGTAATGTGTGTGTAGAGAAAGGCAAAGAAAGGTAAAACACACAAACACACACGCTTTTTAATAATTTTAAGATTTTATTGTATAGTTAAATTTTATGTTTAAAAAAACAATTAATTACATATACACTCAAGATTTTATTTTTTTCCCTGAACGCGTGTGTTTATGGAAATCCCTTTCTTTTACTTTCTTTACACCCACAAACCCTTTTAATTATCACCACATCTGCCTTTCTCCAAACACACACGAACACACGCGGATATATTTTTGACCCACAAATTAATTATTTTACACACAAAGACTTTTATTTACGAAAACTATTTAAAATTAATTTCTAAGTATATAATATAAATGGAACAATTGAATATATCGGAAGAACAATTAGATCATATTATTATAAGAATATTAGATTATTGGAATGGTGGAAAACATTCTTATGACAACGGAGCAACATCACAAACATCGGGACATAGAGATGCGAAAAGAACAATTAAAAAAGCATTTCAAGAAGGAAATTATGCGAAATATTTGATGTGTATTATTTCAGCACTTTGTGATAATAGTCCTGAAAAAGTTTCAGAATTAAGATCTCAATTAAGACAATATAAGAAAATAGCAGATGATTTTCAAGAAAAATATTCAAGTAAAAATCTTGATGCTTTATTAGATGCGAAAAATGAAATATGGAAAAATAATTTCATTAAAAAATACCACGAAGATTATATTTGTCAAAATGAAGATGTTAATAGAGAAAGACATAAAAAACAATATTGGAAATCAGAACGAGATAAACTCGCACAAAAATTAGATCAAAGAGATAAACAATTAGAAACATATACCAGTAGTGATAATGTTCTTATGTCAAGGAAAGAAAGAGATGAATTATATGAACTATCAATGAAGAAATCTTCAAATAAAAGTGAAAGTAAAGAAATTAAAAGATTAAAGAAAGAAAACAAGAAGTTAAAGAAAATGATTATGGAATTAAAGAGTGATTCAGATTCAGATTCAGATTCTGATTAAACATCAAGTTCATCAACTTTTTCACCTTCATAAATAACTTCAGTAAAGTTTCGTAAAACTCGTGCTGGATTTGTTGTTAAATCAATCGCCATTATTTGAAAAGGTTTAGAATGAACCATATCATATAATTTTAAGAAATTATCCATACCCCCTATTGTATCCGCATATTCTTCTCCAACTTTTATTTTTTCCTTTTGGTTTTGTTGTTTTAGCAACAATACCCAATTAGCATTATTACGAATCAATCCTGAAACAGCACGGAAGCTCTGAGTTGTCAGAATATACATATCAATGTAGTGTCTGAAGCGAGTCGCAAAATAACTCACAGCATTATTTTTACTAAAATCCTGAGTTAATATATCGTCCATTACCAATGCATACGAACTTCTTTCATTTTTTGGAAGGGCGCCTTGACTTTGTTTAATATTTTCAATGATACTATCATCATAAGTATCTGTCGCATCAAAGTGTTCAGAAAGTATTTTACCTTTATGATCAGATCCTAAAGTAGTTGAAACAATCTTGACAACATCAAATTTATCTTTATAAAATGCTTCATTAAGAAACATATTGACGAGTAAATTAGAATTAGATACTGAAATATCATTACAATAAAATGTGTGATCATTGTGATCTATTTCCAAATCAAAACATCGCACAACATTATAATATTCTTTATGTTCTATTGGATAATTTCCATCCTTTGTAATAATTAAATCCTCATTGATATCCTTTAATGGTTTCATTCCATTTATAGTTTCTAATTTATGATCTTCTGTCAAAATTAAATCATTCTGATTAATTTTAATTTTATAACATTTTTTCATTCCATTGTCTATAACATCTTTTACTCTAACAAATCCATTTTTTGAATTTACATATTCATCGGGCACGACATCTTTTATATACTTATATCCTTTTTTACTTTCAACTAAAGAATATTCATAAAGACATTTCCCACTTCGTACAGATCCAACGATTAAAACTAAACTCGGGGGTCTTGGTAAATTTGGATGTATATCATCAAAACGGCTGTCTTGTTTTTCATCTTTCACTAATAATACCTCCGGAGCGGGTAATTTCATTTTATCTTTCTTAGGCATTTTTTTCGGCATTATGTATATTTAATTCACATATTTTATTTTTCAACTATAAACTAATTTCAAAATTAATATCCACCCTGTGACATAAATTATTCCAATACAGATGAATAAAATATCGTATTTCAAACTGATTTCCATTTAAAAATAATTTCTATATATATATTATAATACAAATAAATGTCTCTTGAAGATTACACTGAAGAATATATAAAAAAACTAATTACAAATCATCAAAAGAAACTTGAGAATGATCGCCATATATATCTTACAAAGCACAAGAATGATGAAGCATTCCAAGAAAAAAATAGAGAAAGAGCAAATGATTATTACAAAAGAAATAAAGAAAAAGTAAAAAATAGGATGGATAAAAACAAAGTAAAAAATAGTGCTTTAAGTTCGTATAGATATTATAAGAAAACCGATCGTATCGATCTTTTTAAAAAGAAACATCCTGAAAGGTATAAATATTTAGTGGAGATTGATTATATTAAATCATAGGGCACGACTTTTTTCAAGAATAGAATCAATACGAGCATTGACTTTCTTCTGCCTTTCTTTTTCTTCACTCATTTTTTGAATAATATCATTCTTTACTTCATCTGTCATTACTATTTGATGACTCAATAATTCCAAGCCAAGTTTATATCTTTCATCTCTTTTATCTTTTATTTGAGCGTAACGATTGACCCAATCATTTGGATCTTGTTCTTTCCAATCGGGATCAGAACTCTTTAATTGGTAATCACCTACTTCAACCCAATCATTGTAATTCCACATATGCCACCACGAAGCAAATAGTGATTCATCATATTCGGGCACGGGTTCAACTTCTACAACGGGTTCAACTTCTGGTTCAACTTCTGTCATTTTACTACTAAACAATATTTAAAATTCAATAAAAAAAAATACTCAAATTTTATTGAGTAATAATTTTCTGTAATTCCAATCGTGCGTCATCAAACATATTTGGTAAATTATCTACCCTTATGCTACCTCCATCTGGTAATTCAACAACAGACCGCATTGTATCCAATATTCCACGATTATCTTTTTCTTTTGCTTCATCAATAGTTTTCTGTAATTGTTGTCTCGCTTCATTGAAATTATATAGATCTTTTTGTTTTCTTTTTTCAGTAATATATTTTTTGAATTGTTCTACTTCCTCAAGATTAAAGTATTGTGATTTGTCATAAGTTATTAAAATACTTTTCAAAGGTGTATCATTTATTTCATCAACTAATTTCTGAACATACTTTTCTTCTTCAGTATCTTCTCCAATAAATTCAGTTCCATCCATATCGTCCATTTCACTTTGATTCAATAAACCAAAATTTTCCATTATTTGTATTGCTTTATCATTTAAAAGATAATACTGACGCTGATCTATAAATTTTTGTTTTCTCTTTAAGTCCGCAATGGCTTCCATATTTTTCTTTATATCTTCATCTTCTTCTTCAGATTCTTCTTCTTCAGATTCTTCTTTCATTTCAACTTTTTGTCCGTCTGGATATTGTAATATTAACATATAGAATTGTTCAGGTTTATCTTCTTTTAATTTGATTAATTTTGTCAGTGTTTTGATTGCCGGTCCGTATCCTTTTTTATCTCCATATTCATCATCCATTGCCAATATAAAATCATCATCAAGTTCTTCAGAAACTTCCTCTCTTGAGAAAAAATCATCTAACATCTGCGCAGACCTTTTAGTGAGTTTTTGAATCTTCTTAGACATTTATTACCTATCAACATAATTTTATAAACAATGAATTTACTTAAAATTAATTTATGTATTCTATACACAATGAATAAAGGTAAATATACAGGATATTTTTATTATCAAGATACACTTATGACAAAATTACCTATATTTACAGATGATATTTATAAGATATATGATCATGTATCAGAACCCGTCATTCGGGCTGGATTCAAACTTGGATTTAATTTCAAACATCAAATCAAAGAATGTGAAAAGAACATTATTAAGTATGAAAAGAAAATAAGGCATTGTTGGAAATTATCTCACAAGGATTTTGTGAAAATAATAATCTCTTATTTATTTTTAGTGAAGGTTGGAAAGATTAAAGATGATAATTACATTTTAATCAAAAACAAGAACAAACGATCCCTTAGAAACTAATAATTGCTTA
>Ga0181404_1000481_pt1 | contig 11966 bp, 14 predicted proteins | sample 27SPOviralmetaG_FD_130133 | JGI IMG/M metagenome (GOLD analysis project Ga0181404, IMG submission 130133) | Marine viral communities from the oligotrophic San Pedro Time Series (SPOT) site, San Pedro Channel, CA, USA - 27 SPOT_SRF_2011-10-25 | ecosystem: Environmental > Aquatic > Marine > Strait... | reverse complement strand
GGCAATGTTGGAATTGGAACTGCAACCCCAAATAATATGAGTCATACACAAAATAATTCTATTACTGCTACACAGTCTACAGGAAATAGTTGGTCTACTCCAAGTTCTGGAGGTAATTATTCTGTTTTGGGAGCGATAGAAGCGTCGGGTATACGAAACAGACATGTAGCTAAATGGGCTTTTAGCGGTAACTTAAGTGCAAATAATTGGTATCCTTTTACAAAACGTTCACAATTAGCTTCCTTAACAGACGATACAGGTTCAAGCTCTGAAGAAGGTTTTGGTATGTACTTTAGAGTTTATGTTTATACCTCTAGTTCAGGCTGGGGAGAATATTTCTCTAGTAGAGTATCGAGCGTGATATGGATAACAAATAATGGTTCTAATTCAAACACTACACAAGAACTCTATATAGGTCCCGGTTTAGGACACGCTCCAAATGGAGGTCACGACCCAGACTCAGCTACAAGTTGTCCTGTTAGAATGAGAATTGCACATCACCACGGTTCTGATAGTACTTGGCCTGCCGATCAAACAATAGAGCTTAGAGTAAATAATGCTCTTTCAGGATTAAATTCATCTGTTGCAGGAAGACAGTTAATGGTATATGGATATATTATATAGGAGAAAATATGACACAAGAATTAAAAGTAGTTTATAAAGATAGTGATAAATCTATAATAGGATTTTTAGGGGCAGATTTAAATGCAGAAGAACATGAAGCCATGTCTCCAGAAGGGATAAAGGTTTCTTCTGAAGTATTATCGTTTGATGATGATGTAATAGTAATGCCTGAAATGGCTCAAGTAAGTGCAGAGGGCGTAGCAACTAAAACATAAATTATATTAAAAAGATAATAAAAAACCCGCGTAAAGCGGGTTTTTCGTTTTAAGACTCTTCCGAAACTTCTTCAGGGTCTTTTTCAACTTCTTCTTTCAATCTAGCTGTTAAGCCTTCTTGAGCAATAAGATGTTGGTCATGTTCCATTCTATTTACTGCAATTTTTTGCTGTAAGTTATTAAGTGACTGAACAATGTATTTTGCAGTATCACTTAAATCAGAAATCACATATTTTTTATCATCGAGAACCAATACTGGTTCTTCGTTGGTTACTTCTGTCGACATTATTTTCTCCTTTATTTAAAAATATCTTGCCAATTTCCTTGGGTACTAGCCTTAGCATACTCGGTAGCACGGTTTTCAAAAAAGTTGGTATGCTCAACAGCATTGATTTGTTGGTCTAGCCAAGGCAAAGGATTATCAGTACTATGAAATATTGCTTTCATACCTAATCCTAGTAATCTTCTATCCGCAATATATCGAATGTACTCTTTTACCTCTTTTGGTGTTAACCCTTCAATCTCCGCATTTTCAAAGCAGACGTCAATAAATCTATCTTCTAGTTCTACTACTCTTTCTGCTGCACAATATACTTCGTATTTTAACTTATCATTCCATATTTCAGGATTCTCTTGTATAAATGTACGAAATAGTTTAGACATTCCCTCTACATGTAGAGTTTCGTCTCTTATAGACCATGTGACAATCTGCCCCATGCCCTTCATTAAATTATGGCGAGGAAAGTTCAACAGAATCGCAAAACTACTAAATAGTTGTACTCCTTCTGTAAAACCACTATAAACGGCCATTGTTTTAGCCATTTCATACTTATCTCTCATATTAAAATCAGTTAAGTACTCGTGTTTCTCCGCCATTGCTTGTATCTCAGTAAACGCTTTGTACTCATCTTCCGACTTTCCAAGTGTTTCCAATAATAAAGAATAAGCCTCTTGATGCACTGCTTCCATCGCAGCATAACTAACAAGCATCATTCTTATTTCTGGTTGTTTAAATGTTGGAAGATAATGCTTCGCATATCCACAACATACATCTACATCAGCTTGTGTAAAGAATCGGAAGATGTTATCTACCAATGCTCTATTTGCTGGTGTTAGTTTTTCTTTATAGTCCTTTATATCATCTTGGAGTGGTACTTCATCAGGAAGCCAGTGCATTTGCTGTTGTCTTTTGTAGAACTCAAACGCCCAAGGATAACTAAAAGGCTTATAATAATCTCTTTCCTCTAGTAAGTTCATTTATCCCTCGCAATTTAGACAATCTGATTGCTCAAAGATTATCTCTCTTTTTACTTTATTTGATACATTATCTGCACGACTAATCGCTTCACTTCGTAAATAGTAAAGAGTTTTCATATTTTTAGCCCACGCTAACATATGAATGTTATGCAAATCCGCTTTGTTTACATCAGGCGGAAAGAATAGATTGACACTTTGTGATTGACAGATATACTCTTGTCTCATACTTGCGTGTTCAACTACCCATGCCTGATTAATTTCTACCGCAGTTTTGAAGACTTCTCTTTCTTCTTCAGAAAGAAACTCCAAATGCTGACAGCTTCCTTTATTAGTAATAATACTTGTCCAAGTAGAGTCAATATTCTGACCGTACTTTTCAAGCACTTCTTCTAAAAATTTGTTCTTCATTAAATAAGAACCAGACTTAGTTTTCTGTGTAAAAGCATTAGCTCTATAAGGCTCAATGCTTGGACTTGTGTTTCCACAAATAATACTACTTGAAGCATTTGGCGCTATGGCAAGAAGATGAGCATTTCTAACTGAACATGAATCATCGTCTGGACACGCACCTTTTTCTACTGCAAGTCTTTCTGTTTCTGTTTGTGCTTGACTCTTAATATGTTTAAACATCTCTAAGTTTGCCGCAGTTGCCATTGCTCCTTCAAAAGGTATTCCAGTCTTCTGTAAGTAAGCATGAAAACCCATAGCACCGAGACCAATACTTCTCTCTCTTTCAGCACTGTATCGAGCTCGTTCTAATTCATCAGGTGCATTGGCAATAAAATAAGTAAGTACATTATCTAGAAATCGTACTAGATCTGGTATAAACGCTGGATGCTTTTTCCATTCGTCATAATACTCCAGATTTACACTTGAAAGACAACAAACTGCTGTTCTTTCTTCGTTTGTTGCAAGAGTAATCTCAGAACAAAGATTAGAGTGATTTACTTTTAGTCCTTTTCTCTGCTGAAACTCGGGTAAGTCTGCCTGAACGGCATCTTCAAACATTAGATATGGTTCTCCCGTCTCCATTCTATTTTGCAGTAACTTTACCCAAAGTGTTCTTGCACTTACTACTTTCTTAACTTCCCCTGAGTGTGGGTCAGTAAGTTCCCAGTCATCGCTGAAGTTTTCTTCATGAGCAGCACGGTGTATTATTTCCATGAACTTATCAGGGATAACAACGCCATGATGTAAATTAATACACTTACGATTAACGTCTCCACCAGTTGGCTTTCTAACATCTAAGAACTCCTCTATTTCGGGGTGTGACATATGTAGATAGGATGCATAACTACCCCTACGAGTTACGCCTTGTGAAAATGCAAGCATTTCCGCATCTACTACTTTCATAAAAGGAATTACACCTGTAGACTCGGAGCCTTTCGACGTCTTTGTGCCTTGTGCACGAACATCGCTCCACCCGCCGCCGATTCCACCACCCATTGATGACAGATAAGCGTTTTCAGTGTAATGTCCTGTGATTCCCTCTCTGCTGTCATCTACATAATTTAGAAAACAACTAATAGGTAATCCTCTTTTTGTTCCACCATTTGATAACACAGGCGTGGCAAACATAAACCAGAGATTACTGGCATAGTCATATATACGCTGTGCGTGTGCTTCGTCGTCAGCAAAAGCTTCTGCAGCTCGTGCAAATGCTTCCTGAGGACTCTTTTCATCTCCTACAAGATATCGATCCTGTAGAGTTTTCTTACTAAACTCAGTAAGCATACTGTCTTTACTATAATCTATTTTAACCATTTTCTCGCCTTTTTACTATTTCCTTATGTATTGTTTGGATATTGTCTTTGCCAATTGCTTCTTCTGAGTAAGTAATTAAGTCCATTAACTCTACATTTACTAGAAGTTGCTCTGCGTTTTCATTTAGTGATTCTATGTATTTGTACTTTCCATCTATAGGACAAGCGTCATAGATATCAAATACTGTACCATATTGTTCCATTAATTGTACTGCGCGTTTTGGGCCAACTCCAGGTATTCCTGGAACATTGTCTCCTTTATCGCCAGTTAGACATTTGAATGTAATATAATCTTCGATTTCAAAGTCATAGTGTTCGTCCCAATTATGTACTGTTGTTTCTTTTCTAGTAACAGTACTAAATCTTGAGACTTTGTCGTTTATAAGTAAATCCCAATCTCGGTCAGATGAAATCATCCAACACTCATCAAAATTAAACTTATCTAAATTCATACTTATGTATGCTGCTATATCATCAGCCTCAACTCCCTTGAATTGTAGTACTGTATGTTTTTCTTTTAGCAAAGTAAGTGTATTACTAAACTCTGCCATGAACATTGCAAATTCCTTCTCTTCTTGAGGAGTTTGCTCTGCATATTTTTCTTTACGGTTTGCCTTGTATTCGGGTAATATAGCTTTCCTGTAACTACTACCGCCATCAGCAGTAATAATGATTGTACCTGCATTATATGATTTTGCTAAACTTTCTATAGTTCTAGCATAGTCATATTTGAAGTCTAATACACCTTGATGTTTCCACCTAAATGCAATGTTAAGACCATCAACTATCAGCAAGTTCCCAATCGGAGCTGGGTCCCCAAGGCTCGAGAACGAAATCGCCATTTGTAAATTTTATCTCCTCTTTATCTAGCCAGTCTTCTAATATAAGAACGTATGCACCTAGCCAGGCAATATGCATATATCTTAATGTATTTTTAGGTTGTCTTACAGTTGCTACAAAGAACTTACCATGATTCTCGCGAAAAACGAGAAGCGGTTCTTGTTTCATTTGTTGAGCTTGTTTACAAATCTTACTCCACCACTTAAAGAAGTTATTACTCTTTTGTGTGAATATCTTTGCATCAAACCCTACATTCTTGTAGAACTTAACCTCTACACAGAAAATGTTATGTTTCCCATGTACTCTTAAATCTCCTTTAATCTTTCCACTACCAGATCCTGGAGTTTGTTCCCATTTTTCTTGGGTTACTCTATCGAGAATAGCTATAACTTGTTGCTCTCCTCGATTACCTTTTTGTCTAGGATTAACCATCTAGATGACTAACCTTATCTTCTTTTATTACTTCTATCTTGGCCAACAGTGGGTGTGTCCAACCATGTGATACTATGTAAGTATTCAAATTTTCCTCTCTTAGTAATATTTCTACTAGTTTTTCTTTCCCTAATTCATCTAACACATTTGTTACTTCGTCTAAGAATAGGGCGTTTATTCGTGACTTTGATATACTACTCATAAGTTTCCTTATAGCGAGTAGAGTAGCTGTATTCACTCTTGCAAGTTCTCCTGCACTAAGAGCTAGTATATCTACTGGTTTTCCGTTGTCATCTATTTCTACATTTAGTTTATCATTGAGTACTACAAACTCTAAACTGAATCTACCATCAGATAGTTCTGCCAAGTATTCATTAGTAAGTTCTTCTAAGTCTTTAACTAAATTTTCTATTTTATAAGCAAGTAGTCCATTTGTACTAAATGCTTTTTTCAATATTTCTATATGACCTAATCTTTCTTCTATATCAGTAATTTCTTCTGTTAAAGTACTTAATTGGTCTTCAAAATCTTGTTGTTGTTCTTCTATAATTGAGATACGAGTATTATGTCTTTCTATTCTTTCGTTTTCTGCAGCTACATCTTCCCAGGCTTCTCTATCTTTTCTAATCTTGTTTTGCAACTCACTAATTTTTGTTTGTAGTTCATTTGCCTCCAATACTTTTATTGGCAGTGTTGCATCTATATCTCTGTATAAGTCTTCCCAGTCTGCTACTCTTCTTTTTGCTACGAGTCTTATTTTATTGACTTCATCTCCCTCTATTTTTTCTTTCGATAGTTTATCTACAGAACTTTCATAGCTAGTTACTTTTGTAGAGTGATGTTCAATTTTTTCTTTTACAAAATTTTCATCAATATCTTGATGACAAGTAGGACATTCACCTTTCATAGTTTGATACTCTTCTAAGGAACTTCTATGTTCATTTAATTTATACTTAGCAAGAGTAATCTCTCTTTGAAGGGGAGCTACATCTATGTCTTTAGAGTACTCCTCTAATTGTTGTCTGTAAGAGGTAATATCAATTTCATCTAACTGTTCTCGTGTAAAATTGTTTTTATTAATTTTTTTATTGATTTCGGAGATATTTTCATATTCTATCATAAGAGAACGTAAAGTTTTGTCATCTTCTTCCGAGACAAATGGTAAATCGATTTTCGATAATAGTGATGTATCTTCCATTTTATTATCTAATAACCATTTATTTATTGTATCAATTTTGCCTTGCACTAATGTAGCTTCTGAGCCAACACTTCTTGCCAAGTCTTTGAATACTTCAAAATATTTTACATAGTTATCTAATTGCAATAAATCTATTAAGAATCTTTTTCTATTCGTATCAGTAGCAGTAAGAAACTGCAAAGATGCATTAGTATTTTGATATACAATCTGACTAAAAGTTTTATGGTCAATTCCAATAATTTCTTCTAATGTTTTATATGTATTTGTAGCTGTGTGGCTTGATATATCTTCATCATTCTTATAGAGTTTTACTTTTATATTACCTCTACGAACTACATCAATTTTATAACTATCATCAACTACATCAAAAGACAAAGATATATCATAGCCATTATTGACTTCTCGATTTGGTATATCTGCTTTTTTAATTCCTTTCGAGTTTTTATTGAAAAGAACTTCCTCTAAAATGAGAGGTATAGAGGACTTACCAGTACCATTCGTACCAACTAATTGAGTAACTATGCTTTCAGTTAAGTCTAATTCATTATCTGAACCATAACTAAAACAATTACTCCACTGCAACTTCTTTAGCGTAATCACTAAACACTCCTAAAATATTTTTAACTTTATCCTCATTCAACTCTAGTATATAACTTAAATACTCATTAAGTTCTTCTTCCATTGACATCTCTTTATCTAATACTAGAGTTGCTTCTGTTTTTCTTCTTATGACTTTCTTATCAAGTAATTCACTATTTTTAACATTACTTAAATCTGATACATCTCCTTCTATTTCATAGATAGTATGGTGAAAGTCTGTTTGTACCATTTCATCTTCTGTTTCTACTGTTTTTCTTAATAACTGAGGAAGGTCAAACTCATGCCAAGTCCAGCTCCAATCTTCATCAAAATGATGAGTAGTATCATCTATAAGTAGATATCCTGTTTTTACTAAGTTTCTATGAAAACTTGTAGTCATAGGACTACCAGGATATATTATATTCTTTTGTGTATTTTCATGCGCGTGTAAGTCTCCTGCAAATACATAAGTGAAGTGTTTAAATCTATCTAAATCTACTTCAGGCTGTACATGAGGAGGTATCTCTCCACGAACATGAGTAAAAAGATAATAGGTATCTAACATTTCTATGCTTTTCTTTTTGTGTAAATCAGCATAAGGTAATATTGCCCAGTCATCTTCATAATATGTTTCATCTATTACTTCTACAAGAGGATTTATACTTGTAGTTACTTTTTTTAAATTTGTAAAAAAGGTTTTATTTTTACGAGTTGCTTCGTGGTTTCCATCGAAGATAATTGTTCGTACTGTAACTCCCTTTACAAAGTCAAAGTAAAGGCTTAATTCATCCATGCTGGGGACTCGGTCAAACAAGTCCCCACCAATGATGTGCAAATCTACATCTTTTTCGATCTTTTGTATTTGTTCAAAGAACATTTTATAGCGAGCGCAAGCCCATGCTACAGGTACATTCTTTTGTCCGAGTTTAATGTGCCAATCTGCTGTAAATAGAATCATACTACGAAGTCTTCTCCTGGTTGCCATTCACAACCTGTAAGTCCACCAGCTTTGATAGCTTGTAGTGTTCTTAAAACTTCATTTGCATTTCTGCCTGTATCAAGTGCATTAACACTTACATGCTGTACTGTATCATCTTTGTCGATAATATAAGTAGCTCTGTAACAGACTCCTGCATCTTCATCTACTATGCCTAGCTCTTCGGCAAGTCTTAAGCCGCAATCAGCTGCTAAAGAATGTCTAATGTTTCCAATGAGTTCATTATCTTTTTTCCAAGCTAATTTACAAAACTCATTATCACCACTAATACCGATTACATTTGCTTCACTTACTAACATATCCATTCCCGCGATTTCTGTTGGGCATATGAAAGTAAAGTCTTTTGGATAAAAGTAGATTACTGTATAGTCATGTTTTAATGGGTCATAGTGTTCAGTGACTGAAACTTCTACGAACTCATTATTCGAATTTACACCCTGCAAATTAAATGCAGGAAATTTTTCTCCTACTGTAATCATGATTCTCCTTAACTAATATCAAACTCATCACTGATTGACTCATCAGGAGTTGAATTATCTGCACCTTCTCTTAGTCTGTCGAGAAGCTCTTTTTGAGCGTCTGGAGTAGGTCTTGGTAAGACTTCATCCATAGACTTAAGGTCTTTAATTAACTCTGCTTCATCTTCAGTTAAAGCTCTTGGTTTGCATTTTAATGCTTGTAGTTGGTATTCAACATTATAAGCCATTGGTCCAGTCTTGACTCTTTTGAAGCATACATCCCACCCAGTTTCAGGGTCAGTTGGGTCTCCGAGGTCTTCCGCGGCTACCATTACTTGTTCTAGTAGTTTCTTCTTAAGATTTAAGACTTTGACTTTACCATCATGAATACATTGGATTGCATAAGACCATCCGCATTTAAGCTCTGGATGATACTCTCTTACCCAATCTTTTTCCACATTGGTAAATGCTTCTGTGTTTCTGTCGAATGACAAACACTCGAAAGGTAAATTCTTACCGTTTTCTCCTTTTAGCCAGTATACATATCTTGGTAACATGTCACCGACCATTCTGATTTTGTTATCACCTTCTACATACTGATAACTATCAATTTTACTTTTTTGGGCTTCGCCCTTGGCTTGATTAAAACTTATTGCCATTTCATTTCTCCTTTAGTGATTTCTTCAAATTTAAAGTGAATTCTATCCCCTTCAATCCAAAGTAATCTGTTGCTTTCTATTATGTCCTCATTTCCTGTAAAATGAAAGAGGTCTAGAGTGGTATCTTTAGTTTTTTGATACTCGTAATAGTTACGTAGTGACGCGATACCTGCGTACTGTGCAATCTCGCTATCCGAGTATCTCCTTCTTTGAATAAACAAAGGCTCGGGGTTAACAAGGAAACTATGTCCATGAAAACTCTTTTGCCAAAACTTGTATATTCTATCATGCCTATTAACTGGAGGCAGTTTATATGTCAAAATATGCAGGATTGTTAAAATATCTTTAACGCTTCCATTGCTTTCTTTTTTTATCTTTTTCCAATTATAGAATAACATTATATCAAAAATTTAACCTCATGTCAAGAAACATTTTTCAGTCCTATAAGTAGGCAACTTCGTACCCTTGTTTCATGTAGTAACCCATTCTCGCACCTGCCTGCTTTCTAGCTGTGCGACCTTCTAAGTGGATATCTACAATTACTGGTTGCGGTTTGCCTTCATATAGTCTTATTACTCTACCAATCAATTGAGTTAGTAAAGGCTCATTATTTATAGGTGTTCCTAAGATTAGACAGCTAAGACAATCTACTGAAATACCTTCTGAAAATATACTTTGTGTTCCAAAGAGTATATCTTTCGTAGTAAATATTTCTTTTATCATGTCTCCTCTCTCTTCGTGAGGAACATCTCCTGTTACGCAAATTGCGTTTTCCCCTACAAGTGCTGCACTTCTTTTCAGAAAGTCAACTCTGTCACTTACTACAAGAACTTTGTGACCTTTTGCAGCATATCCTGCAGCAAGTACCGCACATATGTTTTGGTACTCCCAATCATACGCTAGCTCGTTAATTCGAGTAGCCCACGCTATATTTGCTCCATCCATAAAACGAATACCACTTCTAACTACTTCAACGCGTGGTGTCAAATAGTTTTCCTTTGGTGGTTTATATACTGTATTACTGAAATAATCACGGAATATAACATGTCTTCCATCTTTTCGTTGCATCGTCCCTGTCAGTCCGATTTTATATCGAGCCCTGTTTGAGTCGATAATCCGTGTAAAAGTTGGACTGCTTACATGGTGCATTTCATCAAGAATAATAGTACCGAACTCTTTTGCGATTTTTTCCTGATTTCTGTACAAAGTTTGCACGTTGCCAATGACAATGTCCCTATCGATTTCAAACTTGCCTGAGCCAATCACACCCGCCGCAACCCCAAATACTTTTTGCACTTCTTTTTCCCACTGCGACCTTAGAGCAATCGTATGTGTAACTATAAGTGTTTTCTGTTTCAGTTTATTGGCTATAGCTAAAGCTGTAAATGTCTTTCCCCAACTGACCCAAGCGTTAATTATACAACTGTCTTCAATTGAATCATATACCGACTGCTGGGAATCACGTAAAGTAAACTTAAAGTCATAACCTTCAATTGGTACATCATTCCGTTTATCGACTATTTCGTAGTCTTCTGGTATTAAATCCGTTCTTCCTATAGGTAAGGTTACTAAACCTGCTCGTATTATGCCCATATTTTTTATAATGATAGGCGGGTCTGTTGGACGTCTTGGCGGTATACTATAAGTAAGTTCTTCGTCAAGTTTTGCTTGATAAGCTTCAGTTACTTCTATGAAGATTCTATTACTTAGTACTGCTTTCATTTATTCTTCGATGAGTCCTTTTAGCAACTCTATTATCTCTTGTATTGTATCTCTATCGTGCTGTTGCTCTGTATCTATTTCTATTACTATTTTCATACTTTTCTCCAAGTATTTTTCTTTTTAACTTCTGAGAGTTCATACAAGTAAGATGGTATATTCTTTATGTATAAAACTCCTGCGTATTTTTCTGTGGGTTGTGGAGGTCTTTTTAGTTCAAATGGAAAAGGTACGTTCTCTACATATATTAATGTTGCTATATCTTTTTCTATTACTTCTTTTATTTTCCAATAGTATAACTTTGCTGTTGTACTTTTTTCATATCTAAAGAACTTTCCATTTGAGTCTACAAAAAACTTTCCTCTGTGTTTTGATAGTGCCACAAAACTATCAATCATATGTCTTAAATCATATAAATTTTTATGTGCTGTGTTTAATCTTCTTTGTCCTATAGTAGTGCCGGGTGCATTTGTATCGTCTACAACCGCACCTTCACACCATAATATTCCATCTTGTTTTTCAACTTCGTCAGTATGAAGAACGTAGATAGGAAACTCAACATCATTCAGATTCATACTTAGCTTTGAACTTTCCAAGTGAGTAGTCTTCGTCTACATCAAAATCACAACCAATTGGACAACCTGGTATTGAGATACCTCGATCTTTTTCGATACAAGATTTTACAATTTCCATATATTCATCAACATCTTCTTCTTTCACTTCTGCAAGAATTGAGTCATGAACAAGGGCAAATATTCTCATATCTTTCGTCTTATTTCGTTTGATAATTTCATTGTGGGTATCTATAGCACCAAGAAGGTTGACATCAGAAGCAATTGACTGTACTAGAAAGTTGATTCCTGACCTCACTTCGTGGGAAGCGATTCCTTTATCTGTAGAGAATACATTTGGGAGTCGTCTTTTTCTTCCGAAATGAGAGTAAATAAAACCATTATCTTGTATAAACTGCTTCTGATTGTCTAACCATTTCTTAAGCCCAGAGAATTGCTCAAAGTAGTCTTTGATAACTGCACTAGCTTCGTTCATGCTAAAATAACTGCCTGAGTCTTTGGTAACTTGTTCACTAATTTTCTTTGGTCCAGCACCATACATAATACCAAAGGTAACAGCTTTTGCCATTTGTCTTTGAGTACTATACTGTGTAGCAACTTCATCTACTTCACAAGGTAGGTCGAATACTAACTTAGCAATGTTACTATGAAAG